>Ga0308160_10003369_pt1 | contig 18085 bp, 17 predicted proteins | sample PhyFR1_FD_201036 | JGI IMG/M metagenome (GOLD analysis project Ga0308160, IMG submission 201036) | Phyllosphere microbial communities from UC Gill Tract Community Farm, Albany, California, United States - DLSLF.R1 | ecosystem: Host-associated > Plants > Phyllosphere > Unclassified | place: USA...
ACGCTGGCCGTCGGCACCAAGGAAATGCCGGGCTTCGGCGAGCAGATGCGCCAGGTCAGCCTGGCCTTCGTGCCGACCGCGATCCTGTCGCGCCAGGTGGCGGTGATCCGCGAGACCGACGACCATGCGGCCCTGATCATGAACCTGCCGGGCCAGCCGAAGGCCATCAAGGAAACCCTGGAAGGCCTGAAGGATGCCGACGGCAAGGTGCGCGTGAACGGCATCTTCGCCGCCGTCCCCTACTGCATCGACCTGATCGGCGGTCCCTGGATGGACACCGATCCGGCCATTACCACAGCCTGGCGCCCGAAGAATGCCCAGCGCCCCGCCAACCCCGAGAACAACGCATGAGCGACCTGCTGCAGAATATCGAAATCGAGACCGCGCCGAACCCGACGGCCGCGATCATCTGGATGCACGGCCTGGGCGCCGACGGCAACGACTTCGTGCCGCTGGTGCGCGAGCTCGATTTGAAGGGCCTGCCCGGCATCCGTTTCGTCTTCCCACACGCGAAGACGATTCCCGTCACCATCAACGGCGGCTACATCATGCGCGCCTGGTACGACATCACCGGCGCCGAACTCACGCGCCGCGAAGACGAAACCGGCCTGCGCGACTCGCAGCGCGACGTGGAAGCCCTGATCGCGCGCGAAAAGGCACGCGGCATCCCGGCCTCGAGGATCATCCTGGCCGGCTTCTCGCAAGGCTGCGCGATGACCCTGCAGACCGGCATGCGCCATCCGGAAAAGCTGGCCGGCATGCTGTGCCTGTCGGGCTATTTGCCGCTGGCCGACAAGGTGGCGCACGAGCGCAGCGAACAGAGTATCGACACCCCGGTGTTCATGGCCCACGGCCGCCAGGACAACGTGGTGCCTTTCATCCGCGCCGAGCAGTCGCGCGACGTGATCAAGGGGCTGGGCTACCAGGTCGAGTGGCACGACTACGCGATGCAGCATTCGCTGTGTTTCGAGGAAGTCCAGGACATCTCGGCCTGGCTGAAAAAAGTATTGGCGTAAGGCCTTAATTATCGGGAGCCCTGGCTCCCGGTTTCATTTGGAGGGTCTGGAAATGGCCAAGAAAGAAGAGCTGGACGAAGAAACGCTGGCCTTGATCAACTGGTGCATCGAGGTCGAAGGTTTCCTGGTTGCCGGCGGCGCCACGCAAGAGCAGGCGCAGGAGCATATCGAAGAGCAGGTCGAGTGGTTTACGGACTTGTTCTACGATGGCCTGTCGCCTGAAGAAGCAGCGAAAGAAGCCTTGGCGTAGGGTGGGTACTCGTACCCACCATGCAACGCTTGATCAACCAATGAAGCGTGGTGGGTACGAGTACCCACCCTACTCGGGCAACTGCGCCGCGCTCGACACCGGCACCTCGGTCTGCGCGGTATTCATCACCATCGCCAGGAAGGTGTAGTAGCCGGTCAGCCCCATCAAATCCACCACGCCCTGCTCGCCGAACAGCGCCAGCGCCTCGCCATAGGTGTGGTCCGACACGCCCTTGTTCTGGTGCAGCTCGAGGCAGAAGTCGTGCACCACCGACTCGTCCACCAGCATCCCTTCCGGCCGGCGCCGGTGCGCGATCGCATTGATCACATCCGGCGGGATCCCCACCTGGGCCGCAATCGGCGCATGGATCGCCCACTCCACCTGCTGGTTCCACTGGCGCGCCGTCACCAAAATCGCCAGCTCCGACAGCCGCACGCCGATGGCGCTGCGGTAGCGCAGGTATTCGCCCATGCGCTGGGCATTTTCCAGCAGTTCAGGACTGCGCAGCAGCGGCACGAAGGGCCCGTACAACGCCCCGCGCGGCCCCTCGATCACGGCCTGGGCGGCGCGGCGCTGGGCTTCGGTCAGCTGGTCGGGCGGAATCGGGCGGAGACGGTCACTCATGGGCAGTGTGGCAAAGCTGTCTGGACAAAAAAATATTCGCACAGCTTAGGGTAAAGATCAAAGGAAACCGCCGCCGCCCCCTTTATTGTCAAACGTCAATCTTTCCTCGAAGGGGGTAGCGATGAGCCATATCATTCACCGCAGCTTGCGCCAAACGCCGCCGGTCGCGGTGGCAGCCAGCGGCGTCACCGTGCGCGACAGCAGCGGCAAGACCTACATCGACGCCAGCGGCGGCGCGGCCGTGTCCTCGCTCGGGCACGCCCATCCGCACGTGATCGCGGCCATGCACCGCCAGATCGACCAGTGCGCCTATGCCCACACCGCCTTCTTCACCACCGAGGTGGCCGAGGAGCTGGCGGCCAAGCTGGTGTCGAAGGCGCCGGCCGGGATCGACTCGGTCTACCTGGTCTCGGGCGGCTCGGAGGCGATGGAGACGGCGCTGAAGCTGGCTCGCCAATTCTTCGTCGAAAGCGGCGAGCCGCAGCGCAGCGTGTTCATCGCGCGCCGCCAGAGCTACCACGGGAATACCCTGGGCGCGCTGGCCGTGGGCGGCAACGAGTGGCGCCGCAAGCCCTTTGCGCCGCTCTTGATGGACGTGCCGCGCGTGGCGCCCTGCTACGAATACCGCGACCGCGGCGAGCGGCAAACGCTGGACGACTACACCGCCGGCCTGCTCGACGAACTGGAAACGGCGATCATGAAGGCGGGGCCGGACAAGGTGATCGCCTTTGTCGCCGAACCCGTGGTCGGCGCCACCGGCGGCGCGATTCCGCCGACGCCGGGCTACTTCAAGGGCGTACGCGCGATCTGCGACCGCCACGGCATTTTGTTCATCGCCGACGAGGTGATGTGCGGGATGGGGCGCACCGGCACCATGTTCGCGATCGAGCAGGATGGGGTGGCGCCGGACATCATCGCGGTGGCCAAGGGCCTCGGCGCCGGCTACCAGCCGATCGGCGCGGTGCTGGCCCAGGGGGCGATCGTCGAGCGGCTGCGGCGCGGCAGCGGCAGCTTTTTGCATGGGCACACGTATATCGGGCATCCGGTGGCGGCGGCGGCGGCGCTGGCGGTGCAGGAAGTGATCGAGCGCGACGGGCTGCTGCAGCAGGTGCAGCGGCGCGGGGCCACGCTGAAACGCATGCTGGGCGACGTGTTCGGGCAGCATCCGCACGTGGGGGATATCCGCGGGCGCGGGCTGTTCGTCGGGATCGAGCTGGTGCGGGACCGGACCAGCAAGGAGCCGTTCGCGCCGCAGCGGCGGCTGCATGCGGCCATCAAGAACGAGGCCATGGCGCGCGGGCTGATGGTGTATCCGATGGGCGGGACCATCGATGGGCAGCGCGGGGACCACATCCTGCTGGCGCCGCCGTTCATTGTCAGCGCGTCGGACTTGTCGGAGATCGTGGCGCGGCTGGCCGAGGCGCTGGATGCGGCGTTGGTGGCATGATCAGGCGATAACCGTAACCGTACGGTGGGGCTGTTGAGCCCGGGGGGCTCAACAGCGAAGTGCCCACGCGGAACGACGCGCTGACGAGACGCTCTCATAGGCGTTGGCCAATGATCATGTGATCCGTGTCGAAATGAGCACCCGCGACGCATGCATTCGCGTGGGCACGGAGTGCCCACCGTACGGTCATGGCCGCAGGCCATCGCGAGCCTTATTCCTTATTTCGGAAACGCCACCACTTCCGCCTGCTGCTCACCCAAGCCCGCAATCCCCAAACGCAGCGTATCGCCCTTCTTGAGGAAACGCTGCGGCTTGCGCCCCATGCCCACGCCCGGCGGGGTGCCGGTGGTGATGATGTCGCCCGGCTCCAGCGTCATGAAGCGCGAGATGTAGCTCACCAGCTGGGCCACCGTGAACACCATGGTCGCCGTATTCCCGGTCTGCATGCGCTTGCCGTTCAGTTCCAGGTAGAGGTCCAGGTCCTGCACGTCGAACACCTCGTCGCGCGTTACCAAAAACGGCCCCACCGGCCCGAAGGTGTCGCAGCCCTTGCCCTTGTCCCACTGCGAGCCCATCTCGAACTGGAAAGCGCGCTCGGTGACGTCGTTCACCACGCAGTAGCCGGCTACGAATTTCAATGCGTCTTCTTCGCTCACGTACTGCGCGCGGGTGCCGATCACCACGCCCAGCTCGACCTCGAAGTCGGTCTTCTTCGAGCCTTTCGGCAGCTGGATCGGATCGTCCGGGCCGTTCAGGCAGCTGGTGGCCTTGGTGAAGAAGATCGGTTCCTTCGGCACCGCGGCGCCGGTTTCGGCAGCGTGGTCGGCGTAGTTCATGCCCACGCCGATGAACTTGCCCACGCGCGCCACCGGCACGCCCAGGCGCGGGTTGCCGCGTACCAGGGGCAGGGTCTTCGGGTCGACCTTGGCCAGCTTGCGCAGGGCCTTGTCGTTCAATACGCTCGCATCGATGTCCTCGATCACGCCGGAGAGGTCGCGCAGGCGCCCTTCCTCGTCGAACAAACCTGGTTTTTCCTTGCCCGGGCGGCCATAGCGCACCAATCTCATCGTCTTGTCCTGTGTCGTGCGTCCGCGCCACCGTGGCAGCGGACCAAAGGACGCATGATAGCAGGCGAGCCTATTCCAGTAGGCACGGGGAAGCGGATGGCGATGCATGGCAAGCGCGGGCAAGGCGCGAGGAGGCCGCATGGCGAGCCATGCAACGACGAGCAACGCCGCCCCCGCTTGTCAGGCGCGCCAGCAGCGACCCGGGCCTGCTGGAATAGGCTCTCACTTTTTAAGAGTCAGCAGGTAGGCGCTCATGTCGAGGGCTTCGCGGTCGCTCACGCCCATGGCCGGCATCGCGGTGTGGGGGTCGACCGACTGCGGCGCGCGGATCCAGCGCACCAGGTTGGCCTGGGTATTCGGCAGCTTGCCGGCGATGTAGGGGCGCTCGCCCAGGTCGTCGAGCGAACGCCCGACGTACACCTCGGAGCCGGTCACGCCGGGAATCATGTGGCAGGCGCGGCAGGCATGCTGGGCCAGCGCGATGCGGCCGCGCTCGGGGTCGCCCTGGACGCCGGCCGGCGCCTCGGTCTGGCCGCAGCCGGCCAGCAGCGCCACCAGCAGCGGGGCCGATAAACACAGGCGCTTCATGGCGCATCCTCCGCCATCGGCGCGGCCACCGGCGTGGCCGTGTTGGTCGCGGTGTTGGTGGCCGCGGCATAGTCGCGCGACGACATCGCCGGCAGCTTCTGCATGAAGGCGACCACCGCCCAGGTATCGGCTTCGCTCATGTGGTATTCCCAGGCGGGCATGCCGCTCATCTTGATGCCCTTGCGTGTGATCCAGTACAGCTCGCGCGGCGCCCAGCGCTTGTCGGCGTCGATCAGGGGGCCGGGCACCGGCTGCATGCTTTGCCCGATCGGCGACTGGGCGAAGCCCGGCCCGCCGTGGCACTGCGCGCAGTTGGCCGCATACAGGGCGGCGCCGCGCTGGAGCTGCTGCGCTTCGCCCAGCGTCGGCACCACGACATCGCGCGCGTAATGGCGCACCGAGTAATGCATGCCGCTTTCCAGCAGCGTGTACACCGGCTGCCAGTGCGAGGAGATGGCGGTGATGTCGTACCAGCCTGCGCGCAGCACGATCCCGCCGATGGCGGCGCCGGCCAGCCCGGTGACGGCAAGGGTGGCGGCGATGGTTTTCAGGATCAGGCGCTGGCGGTTCGAAGGCATAGGCGAGGCATGGTCTCCACGTCAGGGGGTGCACACAGTTGAAAATTAGATATTGCTATTCTTGTATTATAAAGAGACACCGGTTTTTCGTTATTTCGAATTGTGCGCATGCTCCTTCTCTCTCTATCCCTACCCTCCCGATGTTGTGCTGCCCTCCTGTGCACGATCGCGCTGGCCGGCTGCGGCAAGGACAAGGCGGCCGCGCCGACAGTGGCCGGCGGCGACCCGAAACAAGGCCAGCACCTGATGACCCAATACCAGTGCGCGGCCTGCCACCAGATTCCCGAAGTGCCCGGCGTGCAAGGCAATGCCGGCCCGCCGCTCGATGGCTTCGGGCGGCGCAGCTACATCGCCGGCGGCATCCCGAACCTGCCCGATCACCTGGTCCGCTGGCTCGACAACCCGCAGGCGGTGAAACCCGGCACCCTGATGCCCGATGTCGGCGTCTCGCCCGACGAAGCCCGCCACATGGCGGCCTACCTGTACACGCTGCAATGAGCGCGCCGTCACAGTCCGTCCTGCATCCGGCCGGTCCGGACGCGGCCATCATCGCCGACTTCGCCTGGGTGCTGTTCATCGGCAGCGCCGTCATCTTCGCCGGCGTCATGGCCGTACTCGCGATGAGCGTCTGGCGCAAACCCGAGCCGGTGAACCCGCGCCGCTGGATCGTCGGCGCCGGCTTCGTGTTTCCCGTGGTGGTGCTGAGCGCCCTGCTGGTGTGGAGCACCTGGCGCAGCGCCGAGCTCACGCCGCAGACCTCGAAGGGCGCCATGAGCATCGGCGTCACCGCCAAGATGTGGTGGTGGGAAGTGCGCTACCACGACCCCGCCAGCGGCCGCGAGTTCGCCAGCGCCAACGAGATCCGCATTCCCGTCGGGCGCCCGGTCTACCTGGGCCTGACGTCGAGCGACGTGATCCACAGCCTGTGGATCCCTGCCCTGAACGGCAAGATGGACACGGTGCCGGGCCGCGTGACCGGCCTCACCATCCAGGCCGACAAGCCCGGCGTCTACCGCGCCCAGTGCGCCGAATACTGCGGCGAGCAGCATGCGCGCATGGCGCTGCACGTGGTGGCGATGACGCCGGCCGAGTTCGAGCGCTGGCTGGCGCGCGAAGCCCAGCCGGCCGCCACGCCCGCCGCTGCGCCGGACGAGCAACTGATCGAACGCGGCCGCGCCGCCTTCCTCGAACAGCGCTGCCAGGCCTGCCACACGGTGCGCGGCGTGGCGGAAGAATCGCGCCTCGGCCCCGACCTGACCCACATCGGCAGCCGCCTGCACATCGCCGCCGGCACCCTGCGCAACCACCGCGGCACCCTGGCCGGCTGGGTCGCCGATCCGCAGGCGATCAAGCCCGGCGCGCGCATGCCTGCCGCCGCCGACCTCGATGGCGAAACCCTGCACGCCCTCGCGGCTTACCTGGAACACCTGAAATGAGCGATACCATGGTTGGCGAATCCAGCCCCCTTCCCAGCTCCCTGCCCCGTCCCGCGGAGGAACTGCCGCGGCTGGAAAAAGTCTGGAAGACCCCGAGCGGCCTGCGCTTCCTCACCAGCGTCAACAACACCAACATCGGCCTGCTCTACATCGGTACGGCGCTGCTGTTCTTCCTGCTGGCGGGCGTGCTGGGCCTGATGATGCGCGCCCAGCTGGCCGTGCCCGACAACGACCTGCTCTCGCCCTCGACCTACAACCAGGTCTTCACCATGCACGGCAGCGTGATGATGTTCCTGTTCGCGATTCCCATCGTCGAGGCCCTCGCCGTCTATCTGCTGCCGGGCATGCTGGGCGCGCGCGACCTGCCCTTCCCCCGGCTGTCGGCTTACGCGTTCTGGGCCTACGCCATCGGCGGCCTGGCCTTCTTCTGCACCCTGTTCGTCGGCCTGGCGCCGGACGGCGGCTGGTTCATGTACCCGCCGCTCACCGGTAAACAGTATTCGCCGGGGCTGAACGCCGACTTCTGGCTGCTCGGGATCGGCTTCATCGAGATTTCCGCGATCGCCGGCGCCATCGAACTGATCGTCGGCATCCTGTTTACGCGCGCGCCGGGCATGACGCTGTCGCGCATGCCGGTGTATGCCTGGGCCATGCTGGTGGTTGGCATCATGATCGTGTTCGCCTTCCCGGCCGTGATCGCCGGCACAGCCCTGCTGGAGATGGAGCGCGCCTTCGACTGGCCCTTCTTCGACGCCTCGCGCGGCGGCGACCCGGTGCTGTGGCAGCATTTGTTCTGGTTCTTCGGCCACCCCGAGGTCTACATCATCTTCCTGCCGGCGGCGGGCATGGTCTCGACCATGATCCCGACCATCGCCGGCACCGCCCTGGTCGGCCGCCGCGCCATCATCGTGGCGCTGGTGGTGGTCTGCTTCTTCAGCTTCGCCCTCTGGGCCCACCACATGTTCACGGCGGGCCTGGGCATCATGACGATGAGCTTCGTGTCGGCGGCCAGCATGGCGGTGGCCGTGCCGACCGCGATCCAGGTGTTCGGCTGGATCGCCACCCTGTGGAAGGGCAAGGTGCGGATGAACGCGCCAGCCCTGTTCCTGGGCGGCTTCATGTTCATCTTCGTACTGGGTGGGCTGACCGGGGTGATGGTGGCCCTGCTGCCTTTCGACTGGCAGGTGCACGACACCTATTTCATCGTCGCCCACTTCCACTACGTGCTGATCGGCGGGATGGTGTTCCCGATGTTCGCCGGCCTGTACTACTGGATCCCGCTGGTCAAGGGCCAGTGCCTGTCCGAGCGCGTGGCACGCTGGGCCTTCTGGCTGATGTTCGGCGGCTTCAACCTCGCCTTCTTCCCGATGCACATCACGGGCCTGCTGGGCATGCCGCGCCGGGTCTACACCTATCCGGCCGAGATGGAGTGGCAGGTGCTGAACATGGTGTCCACGGTCGGCGCCTTCGTGTTCGCGTTCGGCGTGGTGGTGTTTGCGGTCGACCTGGTCCGCACCCAGCGCCGCCCCACGAAACCGCCCGGCAATCCGTGGAATGCCTCCACCCTCGAATGGCTGCCTTCGGAAGACTACGCCACGCGCAGCATCCCGCGCATCACGTCGACCGACCCGCTGTGGGAGCAGCCAGGCTTGTCCGAGCAGGTGGAGGCAGGCCAGCACTACCTGCCCGGCACCGTCACCGGCCGGCGCGAGACCATCGCCACCAGTCCGATCGGCGCGCGTCCCACCTACCTGATGATCCTGCCCGGCGACAGCTGGCTGCCGCTGGTGGCCGCCGCCGGCACCGCCGGCTTCTTCCTGCTGCTGACGGTGAAGCTGACCTGGCTGGCCTGGACCTGCGGCCTGGTGGCGGTCGGCTGCGTCATGGCCTGGCTGTGGGAATCCGACGGCAGGCCGGCGGTGAAGGAAGCACGCGTGTCGGACGACCTGGTGCTGCCGGTGGGTGCGCGCGGCAAGGACTCGCATTCGTGGTGGGCGACCATCATCATGCTGGTCGTCGACGCGATCATCTTCGCCTCGCTGGTGTTCGCCTACATCCATATCTCGATGCGCCTGATCGTCTGCCCGCCGCCCTCGGCCGGGCTGCCGGAGCCGGTGTGGCAGATGCTGTCGGTCGGCGCGCTGCTGGCAGGCGCGGGCTTGATCTTCGCGGCCACGCGCTCGCTCGGCAAGCGGCGCCTGCCCTGGCTGGCGCTGGCGGCGGTGGCTTGCGTGGTGGCGGCCTTTGGGTTCGATTTTTATGGCTACCAGCTGGCCGGCCTGGCGCCGCGGCGCCTGGCCTGGAGTGCGACGATTGCGGCGATGGTGACTTACCAAGGCCTGCACGTGGTGCTGGTGGTGCTGGTCGGCTTGTATCTGGCCGTGCGCGGCTGGTGCGGGCGGATTGGGGAACAGAACCGGGCCACGCTGGATAACGTGGCGCTGATCGTGTACTACACCGTGCTGCAGGGGATCGTGGCGGCGGTGGTGGTGCATGGCGTGCCCATGCTGATGGATTGACGATGCGCGAACGATTTTTCAGGAAGCTGATGCGCGGGACCCTGCCGCTGCTGGTATGGGCGGCGCACTTCGCCGCCTGCTATGTGTTCGTGGCGGCGCAGTGCAGCCCGCTGGGGTACGAGGCGGGGGATCCGCAGCGCTGGCCGCTGGTGGTGATCACGGCAGTGGCGCTGGCGGTGTGCGGGTGGCTGCTGTGGAGCTGGCGTGCGACCTTGCGGCACGCGGATGAGCGCACGCCGCTGCTGGACTGGGCGGCTGCGGGGACGGCGCTGCTGGCGTTCATTGGGACCGTGTGGACGTCGGTGCCGATGTGGCTGGTCGAAGGTTGCAAGTAGACCAGCGCTGACGTCAAAAATGGTCAACTGCTTCGACCGTACGGTGGGCACCCCGTGCCCACGCGGATGCGTGCATGGTGTCGCCCGCGTTTTGGTCGCGCTAGGTGATCATTGCCGGCGTCACGGATGATCATTTGGAGACGCTTGCAAGGGAACGCCATCATCGACCGCAATGAAGCCAACATGACGCCAACATCCGCGTGGGCACGGAGTGCCCACCGTACGGTCACGATGTCGACTTGATTTAGCGAACAGCTGGGCGAACGCGCCAGATGACGTTCCCCACGTCGTCTGCCACCAGCAGTGCGCCGCGCTTGTCGATCGCCACACCCACCGGCCGCCCATAGGCATCGCCCTCCTTGCTCACGAACCCGCTCAAAATCTCGACCGGCGTTCCGTTCGGCTTGCCATTCGCGAACGGCACATACACCACGTTATACCCCGACAGCGGCTTGCGGTTCCACGACCCGTGCTGCCCGATAAACGCCCCGCTGCCGTACTGCGCCCCGAGCTGCGCGCCGTCGGCAAAGCTCAAGCCCAGCGCCGCCACGTGCGCACCCAGCGCATAATCCGGCACGATCGCCCTGGCCACCATTTCCGGCCGCGCCGGCTTGACGCGCTCGTCCACATGCTGGCCATAGTAGCTGTAAGGCCAGCCATAGAATCCCCCATCCTTCACCGAGGTCAGGTAGTCCGGCACCAGGTCGCTGCCGATCTCGTCGCGCTCGTTCACCACGGTCCACAAGGCGCCGCTCTGCGGTTCCCAGGCCATGCCGTTCGGGTTGCGCAGGCCCGAGGCGAACAGGCGCGTGGCGCCGGTCTTGACGTCCACTTCGAGGATGGCGGCGCGGTTGACTTCCTGGTCCAGCCCATTCTCGCCGACGTTGCTGTTCGAGCCCACCGTGGCGTACAGCTTGCCGCCGTCGCGGCTGGCGAGGATGTTCTTGGTCCAGTGGTGGTTCAGCCCCGCCGGCAGCGGCGCTAATCGTTGCGGGGCATCCGTGATCTCGGTCGCGCTCTCCTTGTACGGAAAGCGCACGATGGCGTCGGCGTTCGCCACGTACAGCTGGTCGCCCACCAGCGCCATGCCGAAGGGCGAATGCAGGCCTTTCAGGAACACGCTGCGGGTTTCGGCCACGCCGTCGCCATCGACGTCGCGCAGCAGCGTGATGCGGTCGGCGCTCGGCACGCCCGCCCCGGCCTTGGCCATGACCTTGCCCATCACCCAGGCCTTGATGCCGGACTGCTTGCTCTCGGGCGTTTGCGGCTTGTTCGATTCCGCCACCAGCACGTCGCCGTTCGGCAGCACGTACAGCCAGCGCGGGTGGTCCAGGCCACGCGCCAGGGCGCTCACTTCCAGCCCCTGCGCGGCCGCGGGCTTGGCGCCTTCCGGCCAGCCCTTGGCGGGTGCGATGTCGACAGTGGGGACCAGGCTTTTCTTCGGCGCCGGCAGTTGCGGCGCGGGGCCGACGCCGGCACCTGCCGGCAGGGTGGACTTGTCGCCGCAACCGGCAAGGACGAGCAAGGCGGCGCTGGCGACGAGGCGGGGGGATAGACGACGCATGGGACTCTCCTGGGTAAGGGCGGATCGGCGGTCACCGATTGTAGCAAGAGCGACAACGCCGCTCCGCCCGTTACCGTGGAAGCAAGCCGGCCGGCGCCTACGCCGGCCTGTGCACCTCCTCGGCCGGCGCTGCCGGCAAGGCGGCGCGGCGCACGCGCCCACGCCGCAGCCAGCCCACCAGCCCCGGCAACTGCAGCAGCACCAGCACCCCGAAGGCCACCCGATAGGCCAGCACCGGATAATGCCCGCCCGCGTCCGGCGTCCACAGCCCCACCACCAGCCCGAAGCCCGCCTGCACCAGGAAGGCCCCGACAAAGATCAGTAGGTTCAGGCAGGTGGCGGCGCGCCCGGTGAGTTCGCGCGGCATGCTCTGGGCGACGATGGCGTACTCGATGCCGGTGATCGTGCCCACCAGCGTGAACAGCACCGACAATAGCTGGAAGCTGGGCGCATAGCCGACCACGAAGGCTGCCTGCACCAGCACGAAGATGCCGATGCCGATGCCCGCCACCCCGATCGGCGTGACGCCGCGCCTGCCCGCCCATTCGGTGATCATGCCCACCGCGATCGCCCCGAAGATCACGGCCGCCATGCTCAGGTAGAGCAGGTAGGCCACGGCGTCGTCGGGGAAGCGCGCCACGTCGGACAGCCAGCGCCCGATCCACAGTCCCTGGATGCCGAAGAACACCGCATGCGGCACCAGCACCAGCGAGATCGTGCTGCGAAACGCCGGGGTGCGGTAGACCTCGCGCAGCGAGGCCAGCACCGGCATGCGATTGGCGGCCAGCCTGGCGCTGGCGGGCGCCAATAGCCAGATCGCCGCGCCGCTGGCCGCGATCAGGGCGGCGCTGGCGAGGAACAGGCCGCGCCAATCGGTGTATTCCAGCGCCAGGCGCACCGGCATGGTGGACGATGCCGCCCCTAGCCCGCCGACCGCGATCAAATAGCCGTGCACCGAGGGCAGCTTGCTTGGTGCGATCCAGGTCGACAAGGCCTTCACCGCCGACATGAAGCAGCCACCCAGGCCGGCGCCGAGGATGGCGCGCGCCAGCACCAGCTGGGCGAAGCTATGGCCATACGCAAACAGCAGCGCGCCCAGGGCCGCGAGCAGCATCAGCACCAGCTGCACCTTGCGCGGGCCATGGCGGTCGAGCGCGATCCCGACCGGCAGCTGCACCAGCGCAAAGGCGAAGAAAAAGGCGCTGGTCAGCAGGCCAAGCTGGCCGGGCGTGAGCGCCATGCTTTTCAGCAGATCCGGCGCCAGCACCGCGTTCACGTTACGCAGCAGCGAGGACAGGTAATGCCCGACTGCGAACGGCAGGAACACGGTGAAAAAAACCGCCACGCCGGACAGGCGTGGCGGGTTCGAAGTGCCTCCCATGGCGGCAGCGATCGAATGCGATCAGGCCGCGCTGGGCTGGCTGTCGCTGGCGCGCCCGTCGTGCGTACGCGCCTGCACGATCGGAATCACGCGCCCGGCAGGCGGGTGGCAAGCATCGCCGGCCTCCTCCTCGAAGAAGAACTTCTTGCGCCCGAACGCGGGTTTCAGGTGGTCGAGCCAGGTGGCGTCCGGGTCGTATTTGGCAAAGAAGGGTTTGCGCACCCACTCCGGATTGCGCGCCTGCAGGAACTGCAGCGCGAACAGCTTTTCGCCGTTGATCGTCACCACGCCGTCGATCACGACCTTGCCCGGGAAAGCGCTCATCGACGGCCCGCGCACCGTGCGCGACAGGCCCGAGACCATCGAGTAGGCAGCCTGGAAGATCTCGTGAGCACGCGCCAGCGGCAGCGAGAAGTAGTCGCGCGGGCCGGTGTCGCGCTCGACGAACATGTAGTAGGGGATGGCGCCCAGGCGCACGCCGGTGGTCCAGAGCTCGGCCCAGCTCTTCGGGTCTTCGTTGATGTGGCGGATCAGCGGGCCTTGCATGCGCAGGGTGGCGCCGGTGCCGACGATGCGCTTCACGGCTTGCTGGGCGATGGGGTGGCGCAGCTCGACCGCATGGTTGTAGTGGCCCATGATCGCCAGGTTCTTGCCGGCCTTGACCACGCGCTCGAACAGGCGCATCAAGTCGTCGGAATCCTTGTCCGACACATAGCGCTGCGGCCAGTAGGCCACCGACTTGGTGCCGATGCGGATGTTCTGGATGTGGCTGAGCTCCGGCGCCAGCAGCGGCTCGAGGAACTCGGCCAGCGAACGGGTATTCATGATCATCGGGTCGCCGCCGGTGATCAGGACGTCGGTCACGTCCGGGTGGGTCGCCAGGTAGGACACCAGCTCTGTGCACTCGCGGGCGTCGAACTTCATGTCGTCCATGCCGACGAACTGCGGCCAGCGGAAGCAGAAGGTGCAGTAAGCGTGGCAGGTCTGGCCCGAACTCGGGAAGAACAGCACGGTTTCCTTGTACTTGTGCTGCAGGCCTTTCAGGGGGGCGTCGTTCACGCGCGGCACGTTGTGGGTCATCTGGCCGGCCGGGTGCGGGTTCATGCGCATGCGGATCTGGTGCACCAGCTTGGCGATGGCGTCGTTGTCCTTCTTGTAAAGCACCAGGTCGCGCAGCTGTTCGTATTCCCTGGCCGGCAGCATGTCGCGGTGCGGGAAGGTCAGGCGGAAGATGGGATCGTCGGGAATCTTGTCCCAGTCGATCAGCTGGTCGAGCACGTATTCGTTCACGCGAAACGGCAGCACGTGGGATACCACCTGGACCGCTTCCTGCAGGTCGGGGCTCATCCATTGCCACTGGCGCGCGAGGGCAATGGTCTGGCGCGTATATGGTTTGAACTTCGGTTTGAACTCGGCAGGCGTCGAATCGGGGGTGGTCACGGCATGCTCCTGGAAAGGAAAGATGGATGGAACCGCCAATTCTTGAAAGAAGAAGTTGGCGGCGGAAAGCCATCTTAGAAATCCTTCATGCAACTTGGATTGCCTGCAATCAACTTCATCACCAAGAGATTTCCTCAAAGAACATATTCCATGCGGCAAGACAAATACCATCGGCGCGACACCGGCCCCTACCCTTTGCGCATTCTCAAATTGCCTACAGGAAGTGACGCGTACATTTCTTAATGCACTTAAGAAAGTTTTACCTATCGCACCGCTCTGAAAGGACACGCACCATGAAGCTGCTCGCCACTGCTACTGCCCTGTGCCTGGTACTCGCCAGCTCCAGCGCGCTGGCCAACGACCCGACCGAGAAAGACGCCATCGCCATGGCGGAACGCGGCGCCGCCCTGATGAAAGCCAAGGGCAAGGCCGAGATGATGAAGAAGATCAACGCCAAGGACCCGGACTTCGTCCAGGGCGAACTGTATGTCGACATGCGCGACATCAAGACCGGCATCGTGCTGGCCCACCCTTATAACCCTTCGATCGTCGGCAAGGACCTCACCGACGTGCCCGATGCCAACGGCAAGAAATACCGCCGCGAAATCATCGAGCTGGCCGCCGCCAAGGGCAAAGGCTGGGTGGACTACCAGTACAAGAACCCGACCTCCGGCAAGATCGAGCCGAAGACCACCTACATCCTGCGCGTGGACGATGTGGTGCTGGAAGCGGGCATCTATAAAAAATAAGTGCGAGCTGTGACCGGGCGGCTACGGCCGCCCTTTTATTTTGCCAGGAGGTGGAGCATGTTGAAGAAACTGCGGATCGGGCCGAAGCTGCTGCTGGCGCCGGGATTGGTGCTGGTGCTGTTGACGCTGCTCTCCGGCGCCGCCTACTACGGCATGGTGCGCCAGCACGCTTCGCTGGAAAACATGGTGCAGGTGCGCGCGGCACGCCTGCAGGACGCGGCCGACGTCGCCGGCGACGCCAAGTACGCGCACGCCAACATCTATCAGTTGCTGGCCTGGGTCAGCGGCAGCTTCGCCAAGAACCGGCTCGACGCCCTGGTCGCCGACATCCACAAGAAGCACACCGCCATCGGCACCCAGCTGGCGGCGCTGGCGAAAGTGGCCAATCCCGAGGAGCGCAAGCTGATCGACGCCTCGACGGCGGCGCTGGCGGCCTACCGCAAGGCGGTGCTGGAGACGGTCGAGATGGCCCAGGTCGACCAGTCGATCGCCACCAACTCGATGCAGAAGGCGGAAAAGGAATTCGTCGTGCTGAACACCCAGCTGGCCGGCCTGGCCGCGCTGGAAACGAAACTCAGCGAACGCGCCTACGCCGCCGCCGGCGCGGAATTCAAGACCCTGGGCGTGACAATGGCGGTGCTGGTGGTGCTGTCGATCGCCCTGTCGCTGATGGTGACCATGCTGGTGCGGCGCGCCATGCTGGCCGACATCCGCAAGATCTCCGACGTGGTGGCCGAACTGTCCGAAGGCCGCCTGTCGGCCGGCGTGGGCAGCACCGGCCGCGACGAGATCGCGGACACCTCGCGCGCGCTCGACCACACCATCGCCAACCTGAACACGACCTTGCACTCGGTGCTGACCTCGGTGCGCTCGATCGACACCGCGTCCAAGGAAATCGCTACCGGCAACCTGGACCTGTCGACCCGCACCGAGATGCAGGCCAGCTCGCTCGAGCAGACCGCCAGCGCCATGGAAACCCTGACGGTGGCGGTGAAGGACAACGCGAATAACGCGCGCCTGGCGACCGACCTGGCAGCCGAAGCGGCACGCCTGGCGGCGAACGGCGGCCAGGCCGTGGACCGCGCCGTGACCACCATGGAATCGATCAAGGCCAGCTCGCGCAAGATCGTCGAGATCATCGGCGTCATCGACGGCATCTCCTTCCAGACGAATATCCTGGCCCTGAACGCGGCGGTGGAAGCGGCGCGCGCCGGCGAGCAGGGACGCGGCTTCGCAGTGGTGGCCTCGGAGGTGCGCACCCTGGCCCAGCGCTCGGCGGCGGCAGCAAAAGAGATCAAGGCGCTGATCGCGGACTCGGTGGCGATCATCGACGGCGGCAGCGCCTCGGTGGGCGAAGCCGGCAGCAGCATGGGCCACATCGTGGCCTCGGTGCAGCAGGTGAACGACATCATCGGCCGCATCAGCATCGCCAGCACCGAGCAGGCCGACGGCATTGCGGAAGTGAATCGCGCGGTGGGGCAGATGGACGACATGACCCAGCAGAACGCGGCCCTGGTCGAGGAAGCGGCGGCGGCGGCGGAAAGCCTGCACGAGCAGACCGTGAACCTGGCGCGTGCGGTGTCAATCTTCAAGATCGAAGGCATCGCGCCGCTGACCGAAGCCGAGGCGGCGGCACCCGATACGGAACCGGCCGCCTTCCACGAGCCGCTCGAACGGCGCACGCCGGGCAGCCCGATGCGCACCGGCGCACCGCGCGCCCTGCTCGGGAGCCGTCAGCCGGCGCGCGAGCGCAGCTCCGGCAACGGCCGTCTCAGCGGAACGGACGGCTGACGAAGCGCGACCCGGCCAGCCCGAAGCGCCAGGGCACGTCCATCGCCTTCGAGATGCCGATGCGCGGGCCGGCGATCACTTCCAGCCCGGGCGGCGCGGCCAGCAGTTCGAACGGCGCCGCCGCCAGCGAAATCCCGTTGAAGTCACGCGTTACCTCCAGGGCCTGGCACAGCTTGCCGGGCCCTGAGCACAACAGGCGCACATCCTCGGCATCGCGCCGCGCGCGCATCATTTCCAGTCCGGCCAGGGGTTCGATCGCGCGGATCAGCACCCCGGCGCCATGCCCCTCCTCCATGCAGACGAAATTCAGGCACCAGTGGATGCCGTAGGAACGGTAGACATAGGCGTGCGCGGGCGGGCCGAACATGGCGAAGTTGCGCGGCGTGGGGCCGGAATAAGCGTGCGAGGCCGGGTCCTCGCGGTCGTAGGCTTCGGTCTCGACGATCCGGCCGCCGACGCCGTCGACCAGCACGGTCACGCCGATCAGCTGGCGCGCCACCAGCTCGGCCGGCGCCATGAAGTCGATTCCAGCCAGGCAGGCATCAAGACATGCGCCGGCATGCAAAGCGGGTTTCAGGGATTCCATGCACCGATTCTAGGCATGCCTGCAACACCGCTCTGTTTGTTTTGCCACATAAGGCTGCCTGTTGCTGCAATGGAACCTAACCTCGGTTATAGTGGCAACCTTGCGGTATTTCCAGAAAGCATCATCTCCTCATGAGCACAGTTGCAGCTAAAGCAATGCCCATGCGCGCTGCGGCCGCTGCGGCGCCAGCCTCACCCACGAATCCTGCAGCGGCGGACCAGGTCGATGCGCTGATCAAGTCGATCCGCATCCCGCCCCGCCCCAGCCTGCTGGCCGACCTGCAAGCCGAACTGGCATCGAGCGATCCGTCGCCGGAAGCCATCGGCCGCATCGTCGCGCGCGACGTCGGCATGGCCGGCGCCTTGCTGAAACTGGCCAATTCCTCGCTGTTCGGCGGCCGCCGCGCCAAGTCGATCGAGCAGGCCATCCTCTTCCTCGGCATCAACCAGGTGGCCGCCCTGATGACCGGGCTGCTGGCACGCCAGGCAATCCCGACCAACAACCCGGCCCTGGCCAGCTTCTGGGACGTGTCGACCAAGCGTTCGTACGCGATGATGTTCCTGTCGCGCCGCCTGCGCATCGGCGCGCCCGACATCGCCCACACCTTCGGCCTGTTCTGCGACACCGGCGTGCCGCTCCTGATCGACCGCTTCCCCGACTACGAGGCCACGCTGCAGGATGCCGGCCTGGAACCGGTGCGCGCGTTTACCGAGA
>Ga0308160_10003370_pt1 | contig 18085 bp, 13 predicted proteins | sample PhyFR1_FD_201036 | JGI IMG/M metagenome (GOLD analysis project Ga0308160, IMG submission 201036) | Phyllosphere microbial communities from UC Gill Tract Community Farm, Albany, California, United States - DLSLF.R1 | ecosystem: Host-associated > Plants > Phyllosphere > Unclassified | place: USA...
GGAGGCGAAATGGAAGTTTTTCGAAACGAAACGGAAATGGCCTTCATTGGGTGTTTCGAGGGAAGAAGAAGATTTCATCACGGGTCGACCATTACAACAACAGCAAGCTCGTGCTGCAGAGACTGCTGCTCAATTCATGACTCCGCAATCTATCAATGTTGCTGCTATTAGAAAGAAACAGCCAGATCGCGAACGAGACGAGAGGGAGCGAAGGGAACGTCAGATCGAAGCCGCTCGTGCTGCCGAAAAGGGCGTTGCTACCGGTGGAAGATCAATGGCGCCAGAGCACTACAAGGAGAGATTGCAGACTCTTAGGCAGAAGTTGGAAGATACAATAGCTCGTCGCTCGGCTATCAATGCGGATTGGGATGATCTCACAGACGTGAGTTGTTTTTAGTCTTGGGATATACAAAGCTAATTCACCAGTCGTCATATCAGCCCCTACCACGCCCTGCGGCTGAACGAAATTTCAAAACGGCCGATTTCCTCTTACCCAACTCCTCTAAACGCGATGCCGATGGTATTTGTCGGCCAGCCGCATTCCGTCTTCGCCGCGGACGAGGTGGTCTTCTCCGCCTTGACCGTCGTACAGCTCTTCTACACCATTACAGGGGAAAACAACCTACCACTGGATCTGCGACTGAATACTCGGAATGGCTGTTCCCTGACTCCTTTGCCGGCAAGGATTATTCGGAACGTCCGACTTCTATTGGAGATGCCGAATCTACCCTCTCACATGGGGATTTGGCTACTGCTGTGGCTGTTGGTGAGGCTGAGAAGGACAAGGAGGCCGAAGGGGATGAGGATGACGCCATGGAGGTGGACACTGCCGCTACTACCGATGTGGCTGACGAGGGTACTGGTCCTGTTGAAACTACCGAAGTCACTGCTTCGCCTGCTCCTGCTGGTGACAAGGTTGATGACATCTCACCTGCCAACGGAGCTACCGCACTCGCTACTCTGGACGCCAACGTCGACGTCGAGCTAGCTCAGAGGCAGGCCAAGCGACGTCGCTTGAATGAGATCAGGCGGTACGATGTTGATTCTGGAGGTGCCGTCGGTGTTGGCATGGGTACCTTAAGGGATGACGATCGTGTTGTCATCGATGACTTGGACCCAAAGTACATTCGCCATAGACTGACTCTACTTCGCGGTGACGATCTCGACAAGCTTAGTCCCGACATGTCTATCGTGACCCAGACCAACACTATCCTCGACACACCTGTCGAGCATCCTCCACTTCCTCAATTCGTTCGACCCGAACCGATGATGCAACAGCATATCCTTCACCAACAGCATGTGGAACGATTACAAGCTGCTGCTACTGCTCAGGCTCGGCAACAGGCATATCAGCTCGTAGCGGAAGCGACACACCAGCAACAGCAACAGCAGCAGCAACAACAGCAGCAGCACCATCCTATGCAACCACCTCAAATGCAGCAGCAGGGCCAACAACGAGCCCCATCCGATACTTCCAACGGTCATGCCTCGCCGGCCGTCAATCAAGGACAAGGCATGCTTCCTCCACAATCTACTGGTCCGAATGGTCGTCCGCCCGTTGTTAAACGTCCTTCATCACAGAATGGCAATCATGCAAATGGACAGGGATTACAGAATGTCCCCATCGCCCAAGCTCAAGCTCGACCTTCCGTTTCGCCGACCTATAACATGCAGCCAGGACAACAAATGTCTGGATCGCCTCAAATGCCGAACGGGATGATGTTGCCGAATGGGAAACCAATCATTGGACAGAATGGTCAAATGGATCCCAACATGCAGAGACTGCTTGCTGCTCGACTTCATCAGCAACAGCAACAACAACAGCAGCAACAGCATCAAGATGGTTCCAATCCCAATCCCGGTCCTCAAATGAATTCAGCCCCTAGTATTGGTCTTGCCACTGTCGCCCAAATGTCGCCTGAGCAACAACAGCAAGTCGCCCAATTGGCCGCTAAAGGTGGATTTGGCGATAATATCGGTGCATTCCTTGAACATCGAAATAAAGCCAAACAACTAGCTCAAGCCAATAAATTGAGGAATGAGCAACAAGCCGCTCTTGCCGCTCAGCAGCAACAGGGTCAAGGTCAAGCTCAAGGTACACCAGCTGGAAATCAGAGACAAGCTTCTAATGGAAGTAATAATGGAAATGGAAATGCCAACGGAAATGGGAATGGAACACCTGCGCCTGAATCCAACTTTGCTTCTCCGCAATTACCTAGTGGACAGCTCAATCTCAAATTACCGGCTCATGCGACCAAGCGATTAGGAAATAATCAAACCCCTTCATCGCCTGCTCAACGGGCTCAGTAAAATTCTTCTCGCCGTTATTCTCCTCCATCCCTCACATATTCTCGAATCAAACCAAGTTGTATTATATGAAACAAATCAAATCAAATCGGTATATCGAACCGCAATCAGGAATCAGAAGACCACTCTTATCTAATCGAGTGTAGGATCCTTTTCACCTGGATAGGTGGATAGGGTGATGGGGTGGAGGTGGACAAAAGTGTCGTGTCGTGTCGTATCATGTCGTGCTTTTCTGCTATTTTTCCAGTCATTTAGCGGTCTACAGTGAATGAACGTACGTGGTAGATACTGTCAATAGGATGTTATATGCACATTGCATGAAAAAGCGTTTGCCGGCCTTGCTTACCAGGTCTCAGCTAGTCATGCGATATCGCCAAAGTACTCGATCGGGGGATGCTTCGAATCTCTCTTTACACACATAGGAATCATCCTGACTGCAAGAGAATGTTCAGTTGACAAGACCACGCAAGCTGACGCACTCACAAAACTACGCAGCAAGACTATAAGTGCCCGCCCGCCCATCAGCTCTTGCTGTGAAGCCTAGCCGCTTGGAACCCCACTTGGCCTGACACACGGGAACTTGACGGTGAGGTGAAATATTGGGATTTGCAAAAAGCGTCTCTGAACGACGACGCCTAGAGATCGAACTTCTCGTGGATCAGTGTCCTCCCACCTAGGCATCAAATGTCAGAGATGGGAGAGAGAACAAGTGGTAAGTAAGATAAGGATGAAAGGTCATGATTTCAGCATCGGTCATCCTTCGATTCAAGCACGTTCACGGGCATGATGGTAATCTCATAGAAATCTATCTATTTCTCGCTTGACCCTTTCACCCAAGTCATCCTTCCGTATTCTTTCTCCTACTTCTAGTAAGCAAGCACTTAAGCGGTGATACTGAATTTAGCGGCAGCTTGGTCGAACAAGGTTGATTTAGCCTCTAGGTCTTTGGCGTATGGGTGATTTGGGGCTGCACTTGATAGTTTCCTACATTGTCAGCGATCCCAACAGCTAGAAATGCAGGTATGACACCGGCGAGCTTATCGCAGTGTTACGAGTGTGTCGCCCACTATGCCTAGCCAGACCGACTCACTGAGCATAACCTTCCATTCCCAAACTGGCAGCTACGGCCAAGACATCTCCATCTGCCTCACCGCCCTGTTGAATAGCTTCATTGATATCGGCCTTAGCCTCGTCCACATGACCCAGAAGTAAATGAGCAGCAGCATGTGAAGCTAGTACGGCTGGAGTCCTGCCTGAGGGTAATTGATAGAGTTCTTCGTAGAAATAGTAGGATTGATGTAGAGGTCGAGATCCCTTTTTATTAGTTCCTCTGAATCGTGTCGTGATTGTGAGTGATTGACGTACAGTCTTGAGACCTATCCATGCTTCCATTGCTTGAACTAAGATTGAATCGTTCCCGAATTTCTTGACATTCTGGTATGTTGTCTGAGCGAGGTCCTTTCGGTCGATGGAAAGTAGTAATTGGACAAGAACGGCATTACTGCCATCAGCCTAGTCCCAACTTCTACTCTCAATCACTACTTCGCGACCATAGCATCTTATCGTTGTCACTTTGACAGAGACTCACCACTCAATATCAGACTTGGCAGCGCCTTCAGTCAAAGTAGCAACAGCCTCCTCATTCTCCCCCTCTAGCACAAATACAGTGCCCGCTAAACTCCTCACTAGACCTTCTTCAATCTGCTCATTTCCCTCCTCAGCCCCTTCAAGCTCAATTACCAGATCTCTAAGCTCATCCACGATTCCTTCTTTGGAAGAAGACGAGGAGATGTAACGGATGAAAGCATCTGTGGCTTTTGCTGCTGGAGCTGGAAGGAATGGCTTGATGACAGATGATGCTTCGGTGGTCTGAATCGGAGAGAGGGCTAGGTGGGACCGAGCTACGTAGATTGCTCGATGGAGGGATGAGGGGTCATCAGAAGGGGTTGTTCCTTGAGAAGTGGCTTCGGAAATGCACGCTGGAGTTAGTTCGGTCGACATTCAATGACGAACCCTTGTAGGATGCTAGACGTCAGTTTGTGTTGTGTATATCCATTGTGTAACTGACCTTGATAGAAGAGCTGCTTGACTTGGTATAGGGGGTCGGACTCCATGGTGTATGTATATGTATATGTAGTAAGTGATGTACAAAGAGAGTAAGAGTGGGTGCCTAATGGACGCGTCTAGGTGGCACCCTCCATTCTGTATGTCCAAGTGATGGATACATAATATGGCTAAACCGCCCTATACAATCTTACTCTATACTATAAATCTAGTGATGCCCTCTTATCTCATCATGTCATCTCTCATGGAGCTCAGAGTCCCCATGAACTAGAAGAAGATAGGATTCGGATGAGGTTTTTCTCCAGCTTTCAAAGACAGATACCGACTATCGATCCTTTTCTGTTCTTCCTATTATATCAGTTTCTTCCCTTCCTCCTTCTTCTCCCTCATGGCAGAAGATAGACTCACATTAGTCATAGCACTACATACATCCGGGTGACAGGGATAATACTGTCCGTTGACTCTCGTATAAGCTGTTTGGTAGAGGTTGTTGATTTTCTCTGCAAGTGCCGGGTGAGATGGTGCACAGACTACAGACGTGTCAGCTTGTACGACCAATTGAACAAAGGGAGGGGTTCAAGCTTACTGTCTGTGACTTGCTTTGCCCAGATGAAATAGGCTTGTATACGTTTAATTCCCCATCCAACAGGTGGACTCCGTCGGATTGATTCTAGGTTATGTAGTTTACTGTACATCAGCTTAGACATCATATATCTGTATGTGCATGAAGGACGTACTCTGCAAGTTTCACTTGTTGAGCTTCCTTCGATTTATACGGTGCGGTCTTTACTTGTTCTTTCTTTGCTTCATTCCCACTTAATCCAGGTCGATCTGTACATTCCTACATAGCATCAGCACTCGCCCTTTCATATGACATGTAACGAGGGACTGACCTCTACGATCCTTGCTACCTCGGTCCCGAAAGTATTTGCCAGTTCATCTACCCGTCAGTCTCTCCTCCCCTTTGTGAGAGTGACAAGAGAAGCAAAGAGACGTACCGATAGAAGTACAAGTATCCTCTACTGTATCATGTAAAATAGCAGCTTGCAATACTCTTATATCCGTTATACCAGTCGTCGAAAGGAAATTAGCAACAGCGATAGGATGATTGATATAAGGCGTCTGATCGAGATCTTTACGTCTTTGACATGAATGTTTCTACTATCAGCTCCTCTTCCTTCTCTATCGCCCTAACCAATTTGAGATCGAAGAAAAGAGGATAGACATGACTTACCCTAGCAGCGAAATCGATCGTCCGTAATAAAACCATCGAATCAGGTTCCATCGTCCTAGTCATTGATCCAGCTCTTGAACGGGGTGGAGAAGGTGAAAGAGTTATAGGTCGGGGTGTACGAGATCCACTAGCTACAGATGGCTCTTCAAGGTGTGTCATCATTGTTTATTTGGTATGGTATGGTATGGTATATAAAGTCACGCGACTTGATCGAACCAAAATAATGACCGAAGGGTGATCGTTTCAAGGGGTTAAAGCAATGAGATGACTAAAAGGCGGTGTGGGGTTGCTTTGTCTTTCTAGATCTAGTCCGTGTACCTTTGACCAAGGCTCAAGGGGTTGGCGGTATATGTTCTCGGTCTGATGAGTGAGCGGTGCTTGCTTTGTTGATGTGTATTGTATTGTAAGATAATATGAGCGATGTAAGACAGTGAATCCAGAATCGAAAGAATCCAATCATCTCGCATTGATGACGTTGGTTCCTGGGCTTATCACGATTATTCTGCTCACTACCCATCATGATGCACTGTACTGTATGCGTATGTTGACCAACAGTGTTCTTCATTCGTGTACAAAAGATACATCTAGCTACGCAATATTCGTTGCTTCTCTCTCAAAACCATTCGTACACCTTCATGACCAATAGTAACCCAACAACACTTAGATATCGAAAGCCTCGGACCTCCATCCCTCCTTCCTGCTCTCTCGCCTCTCCTGTTCCCTAGCCCTGGCGTCGAGCTCGTTTCCTTCCTTCTGCAACTTGATCTTGGCGTCCTGAGCAGCTCGCTTGGGGTCCGAGACACCAGCAGCCTGCTTGGCCTGACCAGCGACAGACTTGGCCTGAGCCTTGAGCTTCTCCCTCTGGGGGTTTCGGAGGTGCTTGGGTGGCTGAGATGGGAAGAGCTGTTTGTCAATACGATTCCTAAGCTGAGGGGAAATGGACGTACATCCTCATCGACACCGATGTGGAGGAGGTACTCTCCGTGTCGGCCGTACTTGACGACACCCTTCTGACCGAGCGCGACGGGACCCATGTTGGAGGACTTGGGGAAGATGGTGTCGGATACGATGGCGTTGACAAAGTTGGCGGGGCTGGGCCTGGCGTTGGTAGCGGCAATAGCTCGCTGTTGTAGAGCAAAGAGCCTGCCGTCGGCAGTCTGTAGGTACTCTCGGACCTGGCTCTCGATGGCGTCAGACATGTTCTTCTAGATAGAGTTAGCTTTATCCTGACAGTCTGGGAAAGAAACATACCTTGATGAAGGCCTTGAGGAAAGGACCGGCGAACCAAGTTGCGAACCATCGATAGTTCTTGGAGATGCTAAAGTCAAAGTCTCGGATCTTGACATCGACGTCCTTGACAGTGAAGAATGTCTCGGCATCACCCTCGTCGGCGTTCTCTAGCGTAACATCAAAGTCGATACCATCGGGACCGAACTTGAAGTCGAGTAGACCATAGTCTTCGAAAGGCCAGAAGCCAGTCTTCTTGTTGACCCAGAAAGCAATGTTGGATGCCTCAAAGTGGAGACCTTGGATCCTGAAGCGGACAGACGAGTCGTACTCGGAAGCGTAGGTGGCGTAGCCCTGAGTGAATCGTAGATCATTGTGGGCAACGAATCGGATCGAGTCGGGGATGAAGGAAGCAGACTCAAAGTTGAAGTCATCAATGACGAGATCGACGTCTTCAGACTTGAATTCGATCCTGGGGACGGGGATCTCCTTGATGAGACCAACGACTCGGGGGACAATGACATCCATAAAGTCTCGGTAGAGGCCCTGGCCTTCGGCTCGTAGAGCACCGAAACCGATCTGACCGGCGGTAGCGAGCGAGTCACCAAGTTCCTGAATAGAGTCGACGAGCTGGTTGGTAGTCTCGTCGTTCTTGACACCGTCAATGAGACCCTGGAGCTGGTTCTGTAGCTCCTGGGCATCTCGCTTCCAGTCGGCGTTCTCCTTCAGCAATGCCTGAGCATCATCAAACAAGCTGGATGCCTTTCGGGCAGCGGATCGGGAAGCGACGTAGCCGGGCTGGTAAAGGAGTCGGTGGATGTAGGACTCGAGGTCGTTGAAGTAGAGGCTGAGCTTCCCGTTGTTCTTGACATCGTCGGCGGCCTGGTAGTTAGCAATAGCCAAGGGCAATCAATGCACTGATAGAACGTACCTTCTGGGAAGCCTTGACAACACCGTCGATTGACTTGTTCGAGACCTTCTCAATGAACTGCTTGAGGTCTCGGCCAGCTTGCTGAACCTTCTCGTCCTCGTCGGAAACGTTGGACTTGTCGGCAGTCTCCTTGAGAGCCTCTTCTGTCTTGTGTGCGTACTTCTTGAATAGGCTGACGATAGCGGAGATGGATCGCTTGTACTCGGGCTTCTCCTGAGCACCCTTGACAACCTTTTGTAGTCGTTCGATGAATCGCTCCTTGGCCTCTTCTCCAGCGGGCAACTTCTCGTCGACGTACTCCTGCAAGCTCTCGACCTCGTCCCAGATGGACTCTCGAGCCTCGGCCTGGATCTTGCCAGTAGCTAGATGCCTAGCGGTAGATTTGCCCTTCTGCTCGAGCTTCTTGAAGTCGACACCTTCCTTCTTCTCGGACTCGGATGGTCGAGACTTGTTGGCAGCCTCTTTGGCACCGTCAGCGACGGCAACGGCGGCATCGGCGAAGATGTCTCGAGTGAGGAGGATGACGTCGGAACCGATCTTTCGGAATTCAGGGGAAGTAACGATCAAGCTTGCGATGGTTCGGAAAGACTCGATGGCCCGTTGAGAGTCCTTGGACAACTCCTTTCGGGAAACAGGGGCGGAAGCGGCATTGACGTCCACATCGATATCGGCGTGGGAAGCGTTATACTAATATCAGTATCGATATATTCTAGCCGCAGATGGACTTACAAAGAAGTTCTGGATCAAGTCATCACCGTTCTTCTCGTCACCCCACGTCTTGGAAGCAGCCAAGACGTTCTTGACGTTCTCGAGAACTCGGGATCCCTCGGCACCAAGTCGGGCAGTTCGGGTGTTGGGTCCACCGGATGCCTTGAGAGTGTCGGATTCAATGACTAGCTGGAGTAGCTTGGATAGCTGGTCCTGAGACCTATATGTCAGTGGACGTAGTAGCAGAAAGGAAAAGATGCACGTACGGTAGTTTCCCAGCAGAGAGAGCACCCTTGGCCTGTGCGACCTGGATCCTCTGACCTTTGGAAGGGATGTTGTTTCGGACAGCGCCTTCGGCTTCACGCCTGGAAGGCAATGAGCTGGCAGCTCCGTTGACAGAGCCTGATAGTAGTGGTGTACGTTCAGACATCGCGTTGTTGTTATGTAGGATTAGGTATAGGGAATAGGGTAGAAGGGGGAGAGAGTGGACGCGGCAATGATTGAATGCAGGTTGACTATATTCCTTTCCTTTCTACCTATTCTAGTGAGAACCCGATGATGATCAATGACGTATTATAAGCTGACTATCATTTCGACGCGTCATCATTTCATTCCATTCACGGCTTAAGGTACTCGTAGGTAATCTTACGTGTAATGTAATTATCGCATGGGCATCTTATATTCACTCAAATACTAAGCATGCTTGAATCAAATGCATCTCGTCTAATTTGATCGACTTCATCTACGTTTCCTTCTATGCCTTTCCAGCAAGCAGCTTGGCACCCTCGGGAGCATCCTTGTTACCAACACCATACCAATCAGAGAATCCCTACTCATTAGCCACTGATCCCTACTGCAGGGAATAATACTCACGAAATCAGTCTTCCAAGCAGGAGTGTTGAATCGATGTTGTCGACCTCCGGAAGCCATCTTGTCGAGCACAGCCATATCCTCCTTGTTGAGAGACACGACTTTTCGGTTGGACTCGATTCGAGATGGAGTAACGGATTTGGGTAGAACGACAGTTCCTCGGTTGACTGCCCATGAGATCAGGATAGTAGCGACTGATTCGTTGTGCTTGTCAGCAATCTTCTTCAACTCGGGGTCAGAGTGTAGAGGAGAGTCTGAGATTAGCCACTACTCGGCGATCCGGAACTGGACATACTGGTAGATCCGAGAGGGGAGTAAGCTTGGAGAAGGATGTTCTTGGAGTCGCAGTACTTTTTGAGCTCGTGCTGAGGGCAGAATGGGTGTAGCTCGACCTGCAATTAGTCTCTGTCTTTGACCTACTCCACATGATTGCAAATAAGCTCACCTGGTTGACAGCTGGAACGACCTTCCATGTCTTTGACAATTCCTCAAGTAGGATCTCAGAGACGTTGGAAACTCCAATAGCCTTGACTTTGCCTTTAGCGAGGACATCCTCCATTTGAGCCCAAGTTTTGGCTTGGTCCCATTCAGTGTCGATGTTTCTGGATCCGTCTTCCTTGAGCGGCATAACGGGGGAAGTACCATTGGGGATTAATCGTCTACTTGTCAGCTGTCACCATAGGCAATGGTTGAGGGGCACGTACATTGGCCAGTGGACCAGGTAGAGATCTAGGTAATCTGTCTTGAGGGACTTCAAGGTTGCATCGAGTCCTTCTTCGACTCGGTCGTGGAATGTCGACCAGCTAGTAGTTAGTCAAAGCGGTAGTCGACGGGCGAAACAGGCTCACACTTTAGAAGTAATGAAGATATCCTTCCTGTCTACGCCAGAAGCTTGAATTCCTTCTCCAACTTCGTCCTCGTTCTGCCATTAGCTAGCTGCTATAAATGCGAGAAAAGACCAACCTGGTAACACCAAGCAGCATCAATATGCTTGTAACCAGATTTCAAAGCGTGTTCAACAGCTTTTCCAACTTCTCCCTTGGGTGCCTGCCATGTACCAAGCCCAACAGCAGGGATGGTAGCTCCAGTATTTAATTTGAAAGATGAATCAGAAGACATTATGTATGATATTTCAAGTGGATAAGGAATGTTCTAGGATCCAAGGGATATATATCAAGACCCAAGAGAAAAGGGCGGGGCGGAGGAAACGGTCCACCGGGCCGGTGGGTCCGCGAGCGGGTTTTCCAAGAGTATTCTATCCACCTTGGCTTTCGGAGTTCGGTATTAAACGGGTAGCCCCTCAGTATAGTTATATACGCGTGTGCATGGTACTCCAGTACGCATAGATGTGGTATGCCGCTGAGAGATCCTGTGCTTGAACCACACCAGCAGGCAAGATGAATCGCTGGCAGCGAGCTATCCTGGTTGGGGCAAACGTGGCGACGCGACTGACAAAATATTGCCCGAGCCCAGCTATCACTTCGGGATGTTTTCGACGTGATTGTATATGCAATTTAGGCAAAGCTATTATACTCGGAGCTCAGACTCGCCACGACGACGTGATCAATCCCATGAGCATGCTGATAGGCTCCTACTCGCCACAATCAGGACGACGGACCGTTCTTTGGCTTCCCCACTTCCTGCCGCCGAAATGTCCGTTGTTGACATACATCACTAGACTCTCCCCGTGTGCTCCATGGGACAGTCCCATCCACATTCAAAGCACTGCCTTCATCCTGATGAAACATGCATGCCAGACCCCCAATCGACTGTGTATACACGTCCGGACTGCATCTTGGCGATCTCCGCTTGTTTTTTAAGGACATCGTCAGGTTGTATGCTGATCCGTCTTTATCCTGGTATGGATCCTTCCTTGCTCTTGTGTGCGTGTATGTATACATGTGGCCTCCTGTCAATATTCACCGATATTGGTAAAGTCGACTACAGATCTGACAGGACAGCAAGGTAGTCGGGTCTGAATGATGCTTCTGTTGATATCTCAGTAATCCAAGCGGAATAGATACAGCATCAGTATCGCAACACCGACCGTAGACCCATCGAGGGCTCATCCAGTCAGTCACCCAGACGGCAAAAGGTAGTCGTAAGTCCAGACTAATCACTTGAAGAAGGTTCAAACGATCGACAACACTCCCAAGTCCCCCGTTCACATTGCCTCGGGACGCTTCTCCGTCAGGTGAGCGCCCAGATGTAAAGGCGTGACGATCCCATTCCCACGAACTCTGTTCAGCGCCACTGACACCACCACTGACGCTGACGTCCCAGATCCCCGCTAAGGCGGTTCAGTAATTGGTACCATCGGACGGTATTTCAGGTACGTCGATATTATTCCCGTTGCCGCTCCCCGCTTCGTAATGTGGGGTGAGATTGGAACATGTCATCAGTCGCGTCGAGCAATTTGGTGGTCTGTGGTCAACAAGCATCCAATTGATTGCATCGTAACATACACGACTTCGGACTTGATAGTGAACTAGTGTCCCAGCTGAGTCCTAGACGAGTGAAGCACAGTACGAAAGGCAATTGAGGGGGTTGAGTATTCTACACCGGAATAGGCACCGAGATCGCGGGAAACCCTGGAAAAGCGCAATTTTGGCATCTGGGACAAAAATCGGGGGTTGGGTGAGTAGTAGAAGCTATTCCGGTCTATCAGCTGATGGACAGATCCATTACCGCTATACTACCCAATCACCATCGATCCACTATACACCTCATCGCAGAGGTCACAACAGTCACAATTCAATACAAGGGGTCGAAACACGCGACGAAGCATCTCAATAGGAAATAGGAAATAGGAAACAGGAAAAACGACGACCAAGATACAGTAAAGTAGCCCTGCAGGGATTGATATTGAGGGTTTGAATCATAAAAGATCAAAATCAAGAACACGAGTCGAGGTATTACATCACGGTTATTTCTAGGATAGACAGGATAGGATAGGATCTTAATCTACCCTATCTACTTCCATTCTGTTCACTCAGATCAGTCCCCTCAAACTGCGGTGACAGGCACTCCGACTTCGGTTCAACTTGAACCTCCAACGACGAAAGCCACTTCTGTACTCGTAATAAAAATCATTCTCGTCCAAACCTCGACATACTCAACTCGATACATCATCTAGAGGCAATCATCAGATATCAGTAAGTCAGTCAATCTATGGTCTCATCTCTGTTCCCCCGCTCTACATCGTCATCGATACGTCACCACAGCTGTACCCCCTTGAACATCATAGTTTCACTTGGAGTTGGAGACATCTGGTACTTGGTACCTGACCTCCCAAATCAACTGCGGGCCAAGTGTCTCATCTGGACCCCAACTGCATCCCTATGCAGTCTACAATCTGTCGATCTTGGTCCATCAAATACGCTTCGAGATAGTCCCGGCTGACAACTTAGACATCTAGTCTCGCCTTTCACGACTTCCTTCATTCAACATCAACTACGACTACGATTGATATCCGACACACCTTCCTTGATACCTTGTCCTATACGGTACGACGACAACGTTAAGGCCTACGACAAGCGGTGCATTAATAACGACCAGGAAATAGGACAGGAGCGTGACAGCAACAGCGACAGCGACAGTGACAGTGACATATCGCCTTACGTGAAGTTTGGATGTGTGTGTGTTTGGATTGAAATTTGTGAGACACCCCCTTTCTCTATCAAAACAACAACAACAACATCATAATAGATACACAGGGCGGTGAACTGATCAGCAGTGTTTTCACAATAAACAAGTACCATCCATCATCACGACTACCTACACCTTTACCCTTTACCCTCTCTCTACCTCCGCTTTACGAACCAACATCTTCTTGTTCCTGCGCCCGATGGGAAATACTGCAATTTGACGATAACCTTGTAAAAGGAATACCTACCTTGTCAAATCGCGATTTAATACTTGTTGCTCTGGACCTTTGGACCTTTGGCCCTTTGGACGTGATACGGTGAGACATCGCGTCATTTACCATCGTGGATTGGGCAATAGCTGATACTTTGCCTTTGCCTTATATCAACCAAATACCACCCATCATTTCAACGTTCTTCCCTCATTCTCAAAAACGACCCTCATACTCAACATTATTGCGGTCTTGTCCTTGCCCTTGCCCTTGACGTTAAACGTATCTAGCTTTCGACGCGAGAAGTCATGAGCGACTACTTCCCACCTACGCCCGCACCATCACTACCATCTCCAACGATGAATGATTCTGGTGATACGAAATCGGACACTCCCGCCGTCGATCATAAAACATATCCCCATTTCACAAAATCAGCATCAGCCCCTCCAATGGGACCATTACCACCTACTCCACCTGAAGAGGAGACTTCGTCGGAACTATCACGCTTGAAGATCGAAGAAGAAGGTGTACCTCAACGTATCCGTCGTGGACGAACACCAATTCTTACCGGTCCCGGCCTAGAAATAGAGAGGAGTTCATTAGAAGTGGGAGAAGGAGAAGGACAATCAGCTCAGAGTTTGACTGTGGACTTGGAAGGATATTCTGGGGATTTCGATGAAAGTCGAGAACCTACACTCAGTTTCCATACTTCGTCAACTGTCGAGTCGACTACTGGGACTCCTAGTAGTACACACCACAATTACGCCTTTGGATCCACATCATCAAGGGATAAAGCAGGACAAGGATTCCGAGTTCGCTCAACCAATGGTCGAGCTACTGGATACTCGTCTGCGGAATCATCAGGCGCGTACTCGATACATCAATATGAGAATCAACTTTTCCACCCTCATCCGCCCCCTCTACCTGATCGACCTGCCGCACATGCTAACCCGGTTGGACTAGGGTATCCTACCACATCCCAGGAGGCAGAGGAAATGCAAGATGAAGTCCCCGTTCCCGATGCCAACTTTTCGTATCGACCATGGGAGAGTGAAGATGTCAATAGGAGTCGGAGCCATTCGGGTGTTTCACTTTCAAGTATCACCTCCAGGTCCAGCCGTGGTCAGAGCTCCAGTCTGCAACATTACGATTATCATTATCCGGATTCTCTACCGTGGGATACGCAGCGGGCTCTGGAGAATGAAGCGCAGGCGGTGGCGATGGTTGAGGAAGGAAGGGAGAAGACGTTCGATATGGCTAAGCTGAGAGAAATGGGAGGTATTGAATCTATCTCTGAGAAACAGATCTCAGGCTTCACTGGTATGTCCAATCCAACTCGGTCAGCAAGTCGCTGATATCCAGGCATCACTCACCTTCTTCTAGCTGGATGTGGAGACGACCTTGTCGATTTACTTCCCGCTTTCCTCCGAGTCCTTGCGCCTACTCTGGTCGTCCTGGATATCTCGCACAATTCATTCACCGATCTCCCCGTCGAACTCAAGCAGTGTCTATCATTGGAAGAACTCAACATCTCGTCCAATCCCATCAAGGGCGTTGTCCCCCATTTTGTCGGCGCGCTGTTTAGTCTTCGACAATTGCAAATGGACAATTGTACCATACATACCCTTCCCGCTGAGCTACAGGACCTAGCGAATCTGCATACGCTTTGTCGTGAGTCACTCGTTGTTTTTTCAAGGGACAAGCTAATGCCAGTCCGTCGTAATCGCTTGGTATCATTACCATCTTGGTTATGCCATCTTACTCAGCTCGAGATCCTCAAGGTTGATGAGAATCCTTTCTGTCGCGAGTGGCAGCCCATAGTCGCACCCATACTATCCAGTTCGGACCCCAATAAACTATCGAGCCCATATATCCCCGCTCGAGCTCCATCACGTCCAGCACAGGGTATGCGTGCTGCTCATTCCGCCTCTTCACTTGCATCATCCGTCTGCTCGACGCCCTCGGCAAAGGAGATGAATGCCTCTCCATCTGTCGAGTCTGTTTACCACAACTCGCCTCTATCGGCTACTCCGTCACTCACCAATCTTGGTCCACTTGATGCTATTGCTGAAGATGGTCCTCATTCTGCGCCTCTCCGAGCTCCATCGCCATATACGCCCATATCTACCCAACCCGAGATGAGGAGGATGAAATCAGTTGGAGAACTGCTCAATACCCATAATAAGGATGATGCCACTCCTACACCTCCTCTACGCACAGCACGAGCTGGGTCCGAAAATCTACCCATGCCCACTGCTTCTTCTTCCCGACTCGCCAATATCGCTTCAAGCAGTTCGAGCAGTCGTTTACCTTCGCCAATGGAGGAAAGCCGTTCAGGTGGAATGACTGCCAGTTCCTCCAAAACGGGTGGGAAATGGGGTTTCTTGCGCAAAATGTCAATGAACAGACTTAAGCCTGCCGACAAGGCTGCTCTGGTCGCCAACTCGGCCGCGTCGAATATCAAGCTCATGCCGCCAGTACTGACTCATGCCAATACCGAACCACTCCATCCTCCTGGTGGCCGACCCGCATTCCGATCAAATGCATCCGCCATGACTTTACCCGGACGTCAGGGGTCTATTGCAGAAGTGAATGAATTCGGACAACCTAGTCGACCTACTACACCCAATACGCCTGGAGCAATGTCGATGTTTGGTGGATTCGGACGTGGTGGTACCAAGCCTACGAGGGGAAAGAGGAGGAGTTTCTTACCGATCGATACGCCGCCTAGTATCAGTCTAGCTATCCCACCGACTGTTCCGTTGATGTTTGAGAATGGGTTTGAACTGCCCACATCACCTCCACGACCCGAAGTTAGTCAACGCTCCACATCTTTATCGCATTCGCTGGCGGCTTCGCAATCTCCTGCGGCCTCACTATCGGAAGACGTATCGTTCACAGATCACGACCACGAACATGACCGCGAACGAGATGTTCGATATGCAACTGGACTCGAATCTATCAAATCGTATTTGAGAGATCTATATGATTTGAGTCGACCATCAATCGAACCTGTTGGTAGTTTTGAAGTGATCGCTGCTTCCACGCCTGATCCTGGATGCGCTCCAAATTCACCCAATACCGTTTCATCAGCCGGACCCCCCCGAAGTTCCATTGCGGATGCTAGGCGAGTTGGACTCAACATCGATCGACGCCCTTCTGTTGCAAGTAATGGCTCGGGAGGAACTGGTTCTAGCGAGCCGGTCGACGGGAAAAAGTTCAAGAATGATAAATCGAAACGAACCCGAATCTTACGCGAGATCTACGAGACCGAACGGACCTATGTCCGTGGTCTTGGCGAATTGGTGTCGATTTATGTCAAACCTTCTGGTGTACCTGTCAATTCGGCCAAACCTACTTCTGAGACAGTCATTCCGGCTGCCGAGCGCAAAATTGTCTTTGGCGGTATCGAGAGTATCATGACTATTCATCGTGATAATCTACTTCCTGCTCTCGAACGGGCTATCCGAGACCTAGTCGATAATGGCGATGATGAAGAAGGCGAGAAGTCTAAAGCTACTGCTCATGCTATTGGAGAGGTCTTTAGGACTTATATCGCCTACATGAAACAATATTCGACATATATCAACAATTTCGATAACGCCCAAGCTCGCATGAGGCATTGGATGTCTTCTTCCACTTGGACCTCGGACAAGCCTGGAATCTCATCTTCCAAGACTGCTACTGCCTCTCTCGCCTCGGTAGCTGTTGGAGCTAGCGTCGCGGCTTTACCCATGTCGGAAGCTCCTCATGCTGGATCAGCCATGTCTGCAGCTCAGAGGAAACGGACGAAAACATTCTTGAAACGATGTCGGACTCATCCGATGCATTCGCAGATCAACCTCGAAGCGTATTTGCTACTCCCCATTCAACGAGTCCCGCGATACAAGATGTTATTGGAGGATTTGGCCATGTGCACACCGCCCCGGGAAACTGGCCCGAGGGATAAAGATACGCTTGATGATGCTCTCGCGGAAATCTCTGGATTGGCTTCGTTGATGAATGAAGAGAAACGAGAGGCCGACTCACGACTACGACTGTATCACTGGCAGAAACGAATTACCGGTCGAGGACCTTCTCCCTTGGTCCAACCTCATCGGAAATTAATCCTAGATGGTCGACTCACGCTTATTCGATTGGTGAAAAAGGCATCGACATATGTCGAAGTCGATCGTACAGAAGTCACTGATGGCGATACAACGATCATGCCGCATAAAATCGTTGTTCCCGTTGATCACATTGCGCCTGAACCGATGGATCGAACCATGGTCTTGATTTTATGTTCGGACATGATGGTCCTCGGTCAACCCCGGAATGATGAACCGGACGGACTGATTGATCTCTATAATGTATTGAGGTTGACTAGTGTCAAGGAATCAGCTTCGATCGTTAATGGGAATGTCATCAGGCTTGTTGATCATAAGGTATGTTCCCCGTTTTCTACTCCGACTCGGATTCAATGGCTAACAGTTAGTCGATCTACTACTTTAACGGAATATCCGATGCGGAAGCACTTAAATGGTGTCGAGCCATAAACAACGCTAGAAAGCGTTAATCTCGCAACATCATCTCATACTACCCACCACCACAAGTTATCTCTTGGCTTTACCTTATTAAGCCATTATTCGATTTGTATAATAATATATATATTTTTAACGACGATACTTTGTAATATTTCAATTTAGTACATTGTATTGTATCGTTTACGCCACCATCCATCTACCTTTTGGGAGATTTAGATATGACTCTTGATAGTCTATCTTGTTGCTACTACTACATGTATATATACCGTCATGCCTCCTAACTCTTGCGATCAGGTACACTCCGGCCAAATTCGTCGCGAACGCTCACAATCACGGTTTCATCAGTACAGCAGCGACATTTACGC
>Ga0308160_10003371_pt1 | contig 18084 bp, 21 predicted proteins | sample PhyFR1_FD_201036 | JGI IMG/M metagenome (GOLD analysis project Ga0308160, IMG submission 201036) | Phyllosphere microbial communities from UC Gill Tract Community Farm, Albany, California, United States - DLSLF.R1 | ecosystem: Host-associated > Plants > Phyllosphere > Unclassified | place: USA...
CTAACTGGGACGAACGAGTTTCAGATCACCTCGTCGCATACAAGGCGGTTGAGTTCGCCGACGACCCCTCCGCCAACCGGGTCATGTTCGAAGCCAAGGTCATGGCTCCGCACCTCCCGGACGGGTCTCTCACCGGGCTCGACGTCGTGCACCTTCAATGCCACATCGGGGTTGACTCGATCAGTCTCGCCAGGCTTGGGGCACGAGTCGTTGGCACCGACTTCTCCGGTGACGCGATCGCAGCAGCCACCTCGCTTGCTGCTCGCGCCGGTGTCGATGCGTCCTTCGTCCAAACATCCAACGAAGACGCCCCCGATCAGCTCGGCCGGCAATTCGATGTTGTCTACACGACCGTCGGGGTCCTCGCGTGGCTTCCGGACCTCGCCTCGTGGGCGCGCGCCGTGGAACGGCTTTTGAAACCGGGCGGGCTTTTCTTCCTCTACGAAGCACACCCCATGGTCATGACCCTCCAATACGACCGAGAAGACAACGCCCTCGTCGTCACCGAGCCGTACTTCGGAGCGGGCGAAGCCCAACGATTCGACTCCGGGACCACGTACGCGAGCGACACCCTTCTCACGAACCGAACCACGTACGAGTGGCCCCACTCCCTGGACGAAATCTTTACGTCGATTTTAGCGGCGGGGCTTCAAATCGAAGCCTTCCACGAATACACCGCCATGCCCTGGGAGCCCATCCCCAACCTCGTCAAGACGCCGGCTGGTTACGCGCTTACCGAGGGCAACGAACGCGTACCAATGATGTTCTCCCTCGCTGCACGAAAGGAGCACCACCCGTCTCGTTAGCCGATCGTCTGTCGAACAGGTCGCATCTATGCTGACGACGTGTCCGCTGCCGAGGTCGTCCAGCTCCTTCGAGAACGACGCGTCGCCCTCGAGGCAGGGCTTTCCGAGAAGGAGTTGAGTCGGGCAGAATGCCGATACGGCGTCCGTTTCGCCCCCGACCATCGCGAGCTCCTGGCCCTCGCGCTTCCCGTGGGTGATAACTGGTACAACTGGAGGGCGAGAGCCGACAAGCGTGTCCGCGAAGCGATTCGATGGCCTCTTGAGGGCGTCCTGTTCGATGTCGAGAACAACGTCTTCTGGCCTGCGTCGTGGGGCGAGCGCCCGAACTCCGTCGTGGCGCGCTTCGAGATCGCGGAGCAACAGGTCGCCGCATGGCCGCAGCTCGTACCTCTGTACGCCCACCGCTATTTGCCGGCTGCGCCGTTCGGTCCAGGGGCCCCGGTCTTCTCCGTTCACCAGACGGACGTCATCGTCTTCGGCACAAATCTGCTGGACTACGCAGCTCGCGAGTTTGGCACAACCCGGGTGCTTCCGGAAGGCGACCTGGAGACCAGCGGGCTGGAGCCCTGGTCCCTCCTGGCATTCGAAGAAGACGCTCCCTAGGGCCGAACACAATCTGAGGGCAGCGTCCCGACAGGCGATCGCCAGGCGGGCAATGCGGGTCACAGTTCATGGTGGGATTTACTCGTGGCATGGGTAGTCACTCCGGCATTCCGGCACCAGGCGAGCAACGCGTTCCGATCGATCAGGCTCTGACAGGTTTGGAGGTCCATCCGCTGGAGGAAGGCGAGACGGCCATCGAGGCCTTCGTGCTCGTCAAAACGCTTGACGCCGAAGGCGAGACGGCCTGGGCCTACAGAACGACGAACAGGCTCAACCGCGAAGAGCTTCTCGGAGCTCTGACGGTTCAGGTCGCGGTGCTGACCAAAGAATTGCGCGATGAATGGGACGACGACTGAGTACGCGTCAGACGAAGCTGCCACGGTCCTCGTACGGGTGCCCGGTAGAGGATCGCCATCCGGCCAGACTGGGTTGTAGGACAAAGCTCTTGGCTTGTGTCGGCGGCATCGGAAGGGGGCGTTGCTGCCAAAGTGGTCCACGGAGGGGCAGGTGAGCTGTGATGGTCGACTACTTCGACGAGGGTGAGTTCTTCTTGGAGGACGCCTTTGCGACCGCCTACTTGCAACGCCTCCGGGCAGCGGCACGGACCTGGACAACAGACATTCAACCGTCGCAGACCTCCGTGGAGACGATGGGCGACCCGGTAGCCGTTTCAATTCGTGTTCCGGGTCTTTCGGGTCCCATAACGACTCTGTGGGTGCTTTGTCACCACCGAGATGACCGGGCGCCATGGCTCCACGGTTCATGGGGCGACCGCGCCTACGTCGGGGATGCTCACGGCGTCGATCCAGACCGTGACCTTACCGTCGAGGGCCTTTTTTTAGGTCCTGAGGCTCTCGCTGATTTGGCGGCGCAATGGCTAGAGGCACAGCTGTTGGTGGAGATACATCGGGACGAGTGGGCCGGCAAGCGGTGGGGCCGACGTGACAGCTTTGGCTCCATGCCGTACCCGAGGGTGAAAGCGTGCTGGGGCGTGCCCCTTCGTAGTGTTCTCGAGCGCCGAGACGGCCTTGCAGCGCCACACGAGCGTTCCGACTCTGACTGAGCAGCTGTCCCAACAGCCGATCGGCCACCGCGACGTCACTTGGTCATGGGTTCTCACATGTCTCTGCTTGGAAAAGTACAGCGATGACACCGAAGATGTCGTCAGCCTAGAAGGCACTAGGGCTCGTCAGGAGGGATTTTCTGCGTCGTGCCCTTCGCGCCGTGTTCGCTCATCGATGAGCTTTTGAATAGCGGGATCATGCTGCATCCAACGTGTGTCGGCGCGGTATCGTGCGGCGCCTACGACGCCGATGAGGAGGATTCCCATCATGACGGCCGACACGATGACTACGACGCGGTTCATGCGCCGACCGTACGCTTCCCGGGGTGGTGGCCCGCAGCTCGTAATTTCGTTCTCGATCTAGATCGCACCAGCATCCCGACACCGACCATGGCAGCGAGCGAACCAAAGGCGATGCCGCTCAGGCGACCGGCGGGTCCGGGGTCCGTGGCGGGCTCAAGGGAGATCAGAGCGGATTGGGCGAGGGTGAGGAGCACGAAGCCTGCCGCGAGGTTCATGAGCTTGACTGCCTCTGCAAGTGGGTCGCGATTACGCCGGGCCGAGACGACTCCGTGGATGGCTAGGCCAATTTCGGCGAAGGTCACGGCGGCGAGGATGATGGCCGGCCACTTGTCGTACTTAGTCTGTTCCGTAGAGCCCGTGACCAATGGAAGGAAGCTCGCGGTGAACACCAGCGAGAGGACGACTAGGACGATTCCCGTGACGCGGTAAGTGCGTTCATGCATCAGTGCCGGATCGACGTCGTCCTGCCCGTCGGCCGCAGCCTCGATGACGGTCCGCCGGGTGACGATGTGGCATCGAATGATCTTGACCTTGAGGGCGACGACCCCGATGGCGAAGACGACCGTCCCCAGCAGGGAGGTCGAGGGGGCCAGCACGAAGAGAACGCCCTTGCCAGCCGCGAGCACAGCTGCAGCCGGGACGGACGCCATCGTGAAGAGGACGGCGCGTCGGCTCTGGTCGCGGAAGAGCGCGACAGCGTCGGCGCGGCCGACCGTGGGGAGCGCGGGCACGGTCAGCGCATCCCGGGGGAGACCGTGGACACCGCTCGGACAACCTCGCGATCGCCGAGGGGTTGCACACCGCGCGAGTTGTGGTGGTGTGCCGAGTCAAGGGCCTCGATTTGTTCAGGGGAGAGCGTCACGGGCTGCTCGAAGACGACCCATCGGACTCCCTCTGTGCAGGGCGGGGTAGTGAGGCTGCCTTCGTAGGTCCACGTCGAGGCGGCTGCCGGGAGCAGGTCGGCGACGTCCACGACCGCATCCGCGCCGTTCTCCGCCGTCGCGGTGTCGATGACCGGCTGCCATGCATCTGACGGAGCGCCCTCGTCGGCGAGGAGGGCGAGGACGAGGAGGCGGCCGGCGGAGTCGGTGTGGACGAGGTGGATCTCGGCGGCGTGCGCGACACCATCCACCGTGTGCTCCGCGGGGGTGTGCGCGTGGATCTGCAGGAGGTCGTACGAGGTGCCTGCGAAGTAGACGGTCGACCCGCCCTCGTCCACGGTGACCTGGGAGGCGTGTCCGGTGTCCGCCTCCTCGATCTCGGCTGCACCGGTGAGGACGGTCGCCCCCGCACCGCTCGGGGCGTCCAGTGGCAGGTCGATGGGGGATTGTGCGGTACCCGTGGAGCACGTGGACCACTCGGGCGACAACGCGGCCCAGCCGGCGGCGCCGCCGTCGTCGTCGTCGTACGACCAGTGCGTCGTGGAGCTTGACGCGGTACCGGTGGGTGCCGGCAGGTCGGAGGCTGGTGCCGGAGGCGCGGTGCAGGCGGCAAGGGCGAGGGCGGCGGCGGCGCTGAGCGACGCCACGGTGAGAAGGCGGTGCATCAGCGGGTCAGCGCGTCAGCGCGCTCGCACGCGTCGTACACGGCGTCGTACTGGTGATCGAGAAGAGGAGCGACCTGCTCGGCCCGTCGTGCCGCCGACAGCCGGTGCGCGGGCCGGGCCAGTGCCCAGAGCCCGAGACCGACGACGCCGAGACCGATCGAGACGGCGGGCGGACCGCTTTCCAGGAGGAACACCGAGCCGGCGAGGAAAGCAGCGCCGACGAGACCGAGGACCACCGCCACCGCGGTCGCTCGCACGGAGCACGAACGCTCGAGGGCGTCGATGCGCAACAGAGCGCCTTCGGCCTCACGCTGCAGCTCACCCAGCACCTGACGACCGCGGAGGGCCCGGTCCCGGGTGAGCTTCAAGGTCGACGTCGACGTCGCGGGCACGATCGACGTGGCCGGTCCGCGCCACGCCTCGACGGCCCAGCCGAAGGCCCTGTAGGTGTCGCGGTGCAGCTGCTCGTGGCGAGCGGGGACGCGCACGGTGGCGTACTCCCGGGCCGTGAACGACGGGGTGCTCGGCTCCGCGTCGGCGGAGGCGGCGAAGGCCGCGGCGGTGATGCTGTCCATGAGGTCGTCTCCTGTCCGACGATCCGGCGGGTCCGGCTCGTCGTCTCCTCCAGGCTCCTGCCCACGCCACCCGGTCATGTCGTCCCGAGCGATCGTCCTCGTCTACTGCGATCGCTGTAGGCCCCGGCGGGCCGTCCTGCCAGGATCGGGGCGTGCCCTCTCCTGCCGGCGTCCGTCGCGCCGAACGCCTCGTCCTCGTCGTCGTGCTCCTGGCGCTGATCGTGAACCTCGTGGCGCCGTTCTTCCATGACGGACCGGTGCTCCCGGCCGTCGCCTCCGGCCTCGCGTCGGTGCTCGGCGTCGGCCTGCTCCGGCGTCGCCCCGTCGCAGCCCTCGTCGTCGTCTCGCTGGCAGGCATCGTGGCGTCGCTGGGAGGCGCGGACCCGACCGGAGCCTGGTCGATCGCCGTGTTCGCGGCGTTCCTGCAGAGTCTCCGCCGCCTCCCCGCCGTCCTGGTGGGTTCGGTCGTCGGCGTGACCAGCGCCGTGGCGGTGGCCCTCCACGAGGGGCAGGTCAGCCTCGAGAGGCCCACCGCGTCCATCGCGGCGGTGTGCGGCATCGCCGCGGCAGCGGCCGGCAGCGCCGTGCGCTCCAACCTCAGGTGGCGCGCCGAGCTCGAGGGGCGGGCGCGCGACGCCGTCGAGAACCGGCGCGCCGCCGTCGACCGAAGCGTCGCGGAGGAGCGCCTGCGCATCGCCCGCGACCTGCACGACAGCATCGGTCACCACATCGCCGTCGTGAGCGTGCACCTCGGCACCGCGCAGGTCACCGTGAGCGACGCGGACCGGGCGACCCGCGCCTCCCTGGACTCCGCGCGGGACGCCGTCAGGGCCGTGCTGGTCGAGACGCAGGAGGTGCTGCGGGTCCTGCGACTAGGCGACGCTCCGTCCGATCTCGCACCCCCGCCCGATCACGCCGGCATCCCCGCCCTCGTCGCGTCTGCGCGGTCTGCCGGGCTGGTCGTGGACACCACCCTCCGGGGGCTCGATCGCCCGCTGGCCCCGGTCGTGAGCACCGCCGCGCACCGGATCGTGCAGGAGGCGCTGACGAACGCCCTGAAGCACGGCGGCGGTCAGGGGTCCCTGCGCGTCGAGATCGCGGAGGCCGTGCTGATCGAGGCGGCGAACGTGCGGGCCGACGGGGGAGGACCCGCCACCGGGCTCGGCGACTCCGATGGTCACGGGCTCGTCGGCATGACGGAGCGCGCCGCGTCGGTCGGCGGGCGGGTCGAGCACTGGGTTGAGGGTCAGGTGTTCTGGCTGCGAGCCGTCCTGCCCGCCGACGCGGCCGGCGCCGGCGCAGCGCTCGAGGAGGCGCGACGGTGATCCGGGTCATGATCGTCGACGACCAGGACATCATCCGCGCCGGTCTCGCCGCCATCGTCGGCGCGCCCGAGGACCTCGAGGTCGTCGCCCAGGCGGCCGACGGGTTCGAGGCGTTGCGGACGCTCACGACGACCGCGGTCGACGTGCTGCTGGTCGACCTCCGGATGCCGGGCATCGACGGGGTCGAGACCGTCCGCCGGGTCCGCCTGCTCCGGCCTGCCGCCGAGCTGGGCATCCTCGTCGTGACGACCTTCGACGAGGACGAGAACGTCCTGCGCGCCCTCCGTGCCGGGGCCGACGGGTTCTTCAGCAAGAGCGCGAGCCCGTCCGAGATCGCCGACGGGGTGCGGCATGTCGCGGCGGGGGGCCGTGCGCTCTCCGACCACGCGGTCGGGGTCGTCGTGAGCCACGTGGCCGACGACCGGGCGGTCGTCGTCGATCGAGCCGTGGCGGACCTCGTCGCGACGCTCACCCCGCGGGAGCGCGAGGTGGTCGAGGCCATCGTCTCGGGGCTGGACGGGGCCACCATCGCGGCGCGCCTGCACCTCTCGCCCTTCACCGTGAAGACGCACGCGAACAGGGCCATGGCCAAGGTCGGCGCGACCGACCGGGGGCAGCTCGTCTCGTTGGCCGTCCGGGCGGGGATCATGCCCACGTGACCGTCACGGAGCGCTCGGGGCCGAGAGCCTCGAGCCTTGCTGAGGGCGGTCAGCCGAGCAGGGGCGGCCGGTCGACGAGGGCGAGGACCTCGTCGGTCGTGGCGACCCGACCGAGTGCGGGCACGACCCGGGACAGCACGTGGTCGTGCGCCTCCCGGGACCTGTCGGTGACGGCATCCGAGACGACGACGACGTCGTAGCCGAGGTCGTACGAGGCACGGGCGGTCGACTCGACGCCGAAGCTCGTGGCGAGGCCCACCACTACGACCTGCTGCACCCCTCGCGCGGCGAGCTCTTCGTGCAGGCCCGTTCCGGCGAGGGCGCTCCACGAGCGGCGGACGACGCGGACGTCGTCCCGGTCGGAGCCGAGTTCGGGCCGCACCGTGGCGAACGGCTCGGGCCAGTTCTGTGCACCGTCCTGGTACGTCGTCCGACCGGGCGGGGTGCCGTCGACCGAGGCCAGGACGACCGTTCGGTCCGTACGGCGCCACGCGTCGGTCAGGCGCGCCGCCCTCGCCACGATCTCGTCGATCGGGTGCGCACTCGGAGCCGAGGTCGTGCCGTGCTGCAGGTCGACGACGAGCAGTGCGCTCGTCGCGGGGATCTCTTCGAGTGTCATCTGTCCTCCTGGGGTGTCCACGGGGCGAGCCAGAGTCCCGTGATGGCGTCCACCAGGCCGGTGGCGGCGGCGGGCCACGTGCCCCGGGGCGTGGGGAGGTCGTCGGCCAGCGCGCGCTCGCGTTCCGCGACGGTGTGCACGATGAGCTGTCGGGCCATGTCGTCCCGCTCGCTGCGTACCTCGGGCGGCAGCTCGGGTCGGCACCGCTCGAGCCCCTCGAGTACGAGCCGGAGCGAGCGGGTCTCCAGCGCCTCCTGCTGGACCACCTCGCTGAGGGCCGGATCGGTCATCAACTGCGCCACGAACCGGCCGTACCAGGTGGGCTGCTCGAGGGAATCGAGGTGGTCGATCTTGGGGCGCACCATGCAGTCCACCCAGTCGCGGACGTCGGTCGAACCCGTCACCCGCATCGCCATCTCCTCGCGTCGCCGGTCGATGTCGGCCGCGTGTCGGCGGGCGACCGCACGCACGAGATCGAGTTTCGTGCCGAAGTGGTAGCCCACCGCACTGTTGTTGCCTTGGCCTGCCGCCTCGCTGATCTGGCGGTTCGACACCGCGACGATGCCGTGCTCGGCGAAGAGCCGTTCGGCGGTCTCGAGCAGCAGCTCGCGGCTCTGGGCGGAGCGTCCGGTCGCTTCGGCCCGGGGGCGTCCGCCGTGAGGGCCCACGTCCGGTCGTGCTCGGGAAGGGAGTGAGGGCCTGGTCATGGACCCAGTCAAGCCCGGCACTTGCAATCAGTCAAGTGACTGACTTAGATTGCTCGACACGCAATGGCGCGTCCGCACCCGACCCGGAGGACACGCATGAGCGCTCCCGCAGAAACCACCCGCACGAACACCGTCCCGTCAGGGTCGACGGCCCCGCCTCCCGCCGCCTCGCCCACGCGCATCGTCGCCGTCCTCGCCTTCGCAGGGATCGTCGTCTCGCTCATGCAGAGCCTCGTCATCCCCCTCGTCCCTCAGCTGCCGCAGCTGCTCGATGCGTCGGCCGCCGACACGACGTGGGCGATCACCGCCACCCTGCTCGCGGGGGCCGTCGCCGTCCCCACGGTCGGTCGACTCGGCGACATGTACGGCAAGCGCCGCATGCTGCTGCTGAGCATCGTGTTGCTCGTCGCCGGATCGGTCGTCGGAGCCCTGGCCACGAGCCTCGTGCCCATGATCGTGGCTCGCACCCTGCAGGGTCTCGCGGCCGGCGTGATCCCGCTCGGCATCAGCATCATGCGAGACGAACTCCCGGCCGAGCGGCTCGGCGGGGCCACCGCCCTGATGAGCGCGTCCCTCGGCGTCGGCGGGGCCCTCGGCCTGCCCGTCGCCGCCCTGATCGCCGACAACGCCGACTGGCACGTGCTCTTCTGGGCCGCGGCCGTCCTCGGCACCGTCGCGCTCCTCCTCGTGACGACCCTCGTGCCCGAGTCCGCCGTCCGGGCCGGCGGACGCTTCGACCTCGTCGGCGCGGCCGGCATCTCGGCAGGCCTGATCATGCTGCTGCTGGCCGTCTCGAAGGGGGCCGACTGGGGTTGGACGTCGCCGCTGACGCTCGGGCTCGGCCTCGGTGCCGTGGTCGTCTTCGTCGCCTGGGGTGCGTACGAGTCGCGCACGCCGGGTCCGCTGGTCGACCTGCGCACGCTCGTCCGCCGACAGGTGCTCCTGACGAACGTCGCGTCGCTGCTGTTCGGGTTCGCCATGTTCGCGATGTCCCTGGTGTTCCCGCAGGTCATCCAGCTGCCTGTCGAGACCGGGTACGGTCTCGGGCAGTCCCTGCTCGTCGTCGGGCTCGTGATGGCCCCCTCGGGCCTCGTGATGATGGCGGTGGCTCCTCTGTCGGCGCGCATCTCCGCGACGGCAGGTCCGAAGTGGTCGCTCATGCTCGGCGCCCTGCTCGTCGCCGTGGGCTACGGCATCGGCATCGTCGTGCTCGACGAGGTCTGGCAACTCGTCGTCATCTCGGTCGTGGTGGGCGCGGGCATCGGCGTCGCGTACGGCGCGATGCCGTCGCTGGTGATGGGGGCCGTGAAGGCCTCCGAGACGGCCTCGGCGAACAGCCTCAACACGCTGATGCGTTCGATCGGCACATCGCTCTCGAGCGCCGTCGCCGGTGTCGTCCTCGCCCAGCTCACCCTCGATCTCGGAGGCCTCGCCGTGCCCTCCGAGGACGCCTTCCGCCTCGTCATGGGCGTGGGTGCGGCGGCGGCGCTGGCCGCCCTGCTCGTCGCCGCGTTCCTGCCCCGCTACCGCGCCCCCGGCTCCCGGCGCTGACCGGGAGCCGCTGCCGTCGGAGCTACTGCGATCGCAGCAGCCGCGATCGATCCTCGTGGACGACGTCGAGTCCGCGACGTCGACCGAGACTCGACGTGACGCAGGGCACGAGCCCGCGACCACCTCAGAGGAGACGCAGATGACCACGATCACCACCCCCGTCCCGGCGACCATGCACGTCGCCACCGTCACCGGCCCCGGCACGGTCGATCTCGTGGAGGCCCCGGTGCCGACGCCGGGTCCGACCGACGTGCTGGTGAAGGTACGGGCGTGTGGCATCTGCGGGTCCGACGGCTTCTACGTCTCGCTGGGCGGCCTTCCGGGCCTCGAGGGTCGGACGCCTCTCGGCCACGAACCCGCCGGTGAGGTCGTCGTCGTCGGATACGCCGTCGAGGGCGTCTCGGTCGGCGACCACGTGGTGGTGAACCCCATGGTCGCCCCCACGGGCATCATCGGCAGTGGCGGGACGACCGGGGGTCTCGCCGACTACCTGCTCGTGGAGGACGCCGTCCTCGGGCACAGCCTCCTGACCGTGCCCGAGCACGTGCCGTTCGAGGTCGCCGCGCTGAACGAGCCGATGGCCGTCGCCCGCCATGCGGTGAACCGCACCGGCGCGGGCCCCGGCGACCGGGTCGTCGTGTTCGGCGCCGGCCCGGTCGGGCTCGGCGTCGCCATCAGTGCGATGGCCGCCGGGGTCGAGAGCGTGGTGGTCGTCGACGTGGTGCCCTCGCGGCTGGAGAAGGCCACCCGCATCGGCGCCGACGCCGTCATCGACTCCTCCGTCGACGACGTCCTCGAGCGACTCGCCGAGGTGCACGGCGAGGGCCCGGCGCGCCGCGGCGTGCGGAAGGCCGGCAGCACCGTCTACCTCGACGCCACCGGCGCGGCCCCCGTGCTGCGCACGATCTTCTCCATCGCCCGTCACGGAGCCGTCGTCGGCATCGTCGGCGTGCACAAGGCCCCCGTCGAGGTCGACTTCGGCGAGCTGCTCGGCGCCGAGCTGACCATCGTCACCTCGATGGGCTACCCGACCGAGATCTTCGAGGTGACGGAAGACATCGTCGAGAACTGGGAGAAGTACGCCGTCATCGTGAGCGACCGCTACCCGTTCCAGGACGTTCAGGAGGCGCTGGTCGCCGCTGCGACACCAGGTGCTGCCGACAAGGTGGTCGTCACCTTCGCCTGAGCCCCACTCGTCATCCGTCAGACCCACGCGAAGGAGAAGAACATGCGAATCGCAGTCGACATGACCCGGTGCCAGAGCTACGCGCAATGCGCGTTCCTGGCCCCCGACGTGTTCCGGTTCGAGGGCGAGGAGGCCCTCGTCTACGATCCCGACCCGTCGGAGGAGTTCCGGGCACGAATCGAGCAGTCCGCGGCGGCCTGCCCCGTGCAGGCCATCCGGCTCGACGGGGAACACCGGAGGCCCGCCCCGGAAGCCTCCGCACCGACGGCCTTGACGGCCACTGATCGGGTGGTCGTGGTCGGGGCGTCCCTGGCCGGCCTCACCGCGGTCGAGACCCTCCGGTCGGGAGGCTTCACCGGCCTCGTCACCGTCATCGGAGACGAGCCGGACGAGCCCTACGACCGGCCGCCCCTGTCGAAGCAGGTCCTGCTCGGGACGGCCGGCGCTCGGGGCACGCGACTTCCCCGCGCCTCCGATCTGGACGTCGAGTGGCGCCTCGGCGAGGCGGCGACCGGTCTCGACCTCCGCGCCCGCACCGTCCTGCTGGCCGACGGTGGCCGCGTGCCCTACGACCGGGTGCTCATCGCGACCGGCACGCGAGCCCGCCCCTGGCCCGTCGCTCGTGACGCAGGTCTCGACGGAGTTCACACCCTCCGGACCGCCGACGACGCGGAGCGTCTCCGCGCCCGCCTCGTCGCGCGCCCCCGTCGAGTGCTCGTCATCGGGGGAGGCTTCACGGGCTCGGAGATCGCCTCGGCGTGCCGGCGTCTGGACATCCCCGTCACCCTGGTCGACCGGGGTCGTGCGCCGCTCGCTCGAGCACTCGGTGACACCGTCGCGGACGTCCTCGCCGACGTGCAGCGCGAACACGGTGTCGACCTCCGGTCGAGCACCACCGTGACGAGCCTGCGCGCGGATGCGCGCGGGACGGTCACGGCGGCCACGTTCTCCGACGGGTCGGAGGTCGACGTCGACGTGGTGGTCGTCGCCATCGGCGCTCTGCGGAACATCGAGTGGCTCAGCGGGTCCGGAGTCGCGGTCGGGCCTCTCGGAGTCGACTGCGATGCCTCCTGCCGCGCGCTGGGCCCGGACGGCACCGTGCTCGACGACGTGTTCGTCGCCGGTGACGTGGCTGCCTTCCCGCACCCGTCGGGCGACGGGCGGAGGGTCTCCGTCGAGCACTGGGGCAACGCGGTGAGCCAGGCGTCCGTCGCGGCCGACAACATCCGGACCGGCGGGCAGGCCCGGCACGACGAGGTCCCCGTGTTCTGGTCGAACCAGTTCGGCCACGTCATCAAGTCCGTGGGGACGCCCGAGGCGGCGGACAGCGTGGTGATCGCCCAGGGGTCGACCGCTCGGCGAGCGTTCGTGGCCGTGTACGGAACCGGCGACCGAGTGGTCGGCGCCACGGCCCTCGACCACGTCAAGTGGGTCGAGCACTACCGGCGACAGATCGGCGAGGGGGCCTCGTTCCCGCCCGAGGGGCGAACCGTCGACGATCCGCCCGACGCCGAGCGCACCGTGCGCCCTCGGTCCCGCATCACCCGGCCCGACACCTCCGCTCAGCACTCCGACGAAAGGACCACCCCGTGAACACCTCTCCCGATTCCCGCCCCGGCTGCCCGGTCTCAGGCGGCTCGTCCGCCGCGAGCGCGACGTGGGACCGGTTCCTCGACCACGAGAACCGGCACGATCCCTACCCGCTGTACGCGCGCCTCCGCGACGCCGCGCCGGTCCAGCGACTCGACGACGGGGCGTTCCTGATCACGGGCTACGACGAGATCCTCCAGGTGGTCCACGACCCTCGCATCAGCTCGGATCCGCTCGCCGGCCGTGACGACGTCGGCGACGCCGGCCCCGGGCTCACCGCCGCGTTCGTGATGCAGGACCCGCCCGCCCACGACCGTCTCCGACGCCAGACGATGCGGCACTTCGGGCCCCCGCACCACGCCGGCTACATCGACTCCCTCCGCACCGACATCACCCGGACGGCGTCCGCCCTCATCAACGGCTTCCCTGCATCCGGCACCGTCGATCTCGTCGAGGCCTTCGCCTACCCGCTGCCGGTGATGATGATCTGCGACGTCCTCGGCGTTCCGCACGAGGACGAACCGCGCTTCCACGCCTGGAGCATGGCGATCATCGCGCCTCCCGAGGCGACCACCCCCGAGGAGGCCGAGGCCCTCCGGGAGGAGGCGTCGACGGCGACCCGTGAGCTCGGTGCCTATCTGGCCCACCTCGCCGAGGTCCGTCGAGGAACACCGCAGGGCGACCTGCTCTCCGGGCTGGTCAACGACCACGGCACCGAGGGGCTGATGTCGACGAGCGAGATCATCAGCACCACCATCATGCTGCTGATCGGAGGACACGAGACGACGGTGAACATGATCGCCAACGGTGCCCTGACGCTCCTCCGGCACCCGGAGGAGCTCGACCGACTCCGCGCCGACCCGAGCACCATGCCCCGTGTCTTCGAGGAGCTGCTCCGGCTCGAGCCACCCGCTCAGGTCACCCCGAAGTACGTGGCCCTGCAGGACGTGCGCGTCGGCGACGTGACGATCACGAAGGGGTCTCCCGTCTGGATCGCCTGGGCGGCGGCGAATCGCGATCCGCGGCACTTCGCCGACCCCGACCGGTTCGACCCCCTACGCGAGAACCGGGACCACCTCGGTTTCGGAGCGGGCATCCACGCGTGCTTCGGTGCCCCGCTCGCCCGCCTCGAGAGCCAGATCGCCTTGGCCGAGCTGTTCATCCGACTCGAGGACGTCCGCCTCGTCGAGGACCCTCCTCCTTACCGCCGCAACCCGCTCCTGCGGGGTCCCAGCCGGCTGGACATCACGTTCGGCCGGGTGCTGCCGGCCACGACGGTGTCCTGACGACGTGTCTCGACCACCACACCGGACGGCGGGCCGACGAGCAAGGGCAGCGGCCGGCCGAGGCGGGGCGGGGCGGGGCGTGCTCGTCCACCTGACCGTGCTCGCGGACGGTGGCACGGCGCGCGTCCGCCCGTCGGCGGACACGCGTGCCCCTCGGGGACGAGTAGCTACGGTGAGGCGATGTACGCGAGAAGGACTGCCCCGAAGAGGATCGGCACGAGCGACACCAGGGCGATGACGATGCCGCCGATGACACTCGGCTGGCCCCGGGCCTGGCACTCTGTCGATGTGACGGGGCATTCGACGAAGGTGACGACCAGGCGGTGGGTCGCCGTCGGGGTCGGGCTCGGCGCCACTGCGCTGCTGGCGATCGCCGTCGTCCTGCTCCTCGGACGCTACTCGTTGCAGGCGCTGGGGGCGACCGAGGGTGATGCGCCGACCGAGGCGCAGATGGGCTTCCCGGCGACCGCCGTGGTCACGTCGACGGGCAAGGAGTGCGGGTCAGGTGGCTGCTGGACCGTCTTCGACGTCGAACCAGCCGACGGCGTGACGCAGGCACGACTGAGGGCCGAGCTCGACGCGCAGCTCGGCGACCGCCTTCCGGGCACATTCCTCGACCCCCGCAGCATCAACGTCTACACGGAGGACTCGGGGAACGGGTTCGAGGTGCGGGGTGACTTCTGGAGCCGGGCGGCTGCCCCGTGATCGGGTCGATGCGCGGTGGCGGTGGCGGTCCTGGGGCGGTGGCGCGGCACGGGCGGCAAGCCGGACGGCCACCTGGACATCGCGACCCGTCCGTTCCGACGGCGACCGGTGTGTCGACCGCGGGGGCAGACCTGTCGGTAGCCATTTGAGTAGCGTCGAGGCATGACCGACCACACAGACGAGGCGCGCGGCATCGTCCCCGAGGACGACCTCCCGCCGCACCAGGCCGGCGACTACGGCGACGCCCCCGTCGGCCCACGAACGCCTCGTCCGTCGCCCGGCTTCACCCCGCGGGCCCGCGCCGCGGTCCTCGTCGCGCTGATGATCGTCGCGCTGCCCGCCAGCGGGATCATCGACATCGCCGTCCAGCTGCGGTTGTCGTTCCCGACCGACGGCCCGAACCTGGACCGGACGGGGGTCCTGATCGGCTTCCTGGTGGGGGCCGCGGTCGGCGTCGGATTCCCCGCCGTCGTGGCGGTGAAGGAGGTGCGGGCGCGGCGGCGGGACCGCACCCGTTCTCTCGTGGTGCTGATCGCCTCCCTCGCGATCTTGGCGATCGCGGTGCCGACCCACGGCATGGTCCTGACCTACCAGACGAGGAAGACCGTCGAGCTCGCCCTGCAGAAGGCACAGCCGCCCACGGAGCTCGAACGGAGGACGGAGGAGCGCGACGTCCAGGCGGAGCTCGCAGAGCTGGGTGACGAGACCGTGCGGGCCCTCGGGGCCGACCCCGACCTCAGGGCTGACTCCGGCGAGAGGGCCGGTAGCGTCCGACGTGACAGCTGCCACCTGGGCAACCTCAGCACCGGTGTGGAGTGGACGTACAGATACGACTGGCGCAGCGCGGCTGGCCCGGACGGCGTTCCGCCGCCGCCGGAGGGTGACCCCGTTCCGGCGCCGGCGGGCGACCTGGCCGCCGTGGCCGAGCTGTGGGAGGCACGCGGCGTCACGGCGGTGTCCGAGGGCGAGGAGCCCGGGCGACTCCGAGCGGAGGCCGACTGGCTCCGGGACTACCCGACGGTCTTCGCGGGGCCCAGCGTGTCGCTCGTGACGGTCTGCTTCGTCGCCCCCTGACGGGCGCCGAGCTGATGCTCTGGGGCACGTCGAACTAGTCGTCACGGCCCAAGCCGGTCAGAAGGAGTGTCCCGCAGTCCTGCGTCCCGATGGGCCAGGATGGTCCCAGGACGTCGACAGGGGGCTGGGATGGACGGACGACCACAGGAGCCGGTCGACGGGGCGCAGGTCGAGGGCGCAGCGACCGAGCACACGACGACGACCGGTCGGGGCAGCGGCGTCGCGGTCGCCCTGACGTTGCCGGTGGCCCTCGTCGTGGGCTGGATCGTACAGCTGACGGCCGTCCTGTCGCGCTTCCTCGAGCCGACCGACGATCCGACGGGCGGCTTCGGCCTCACCGGGTGGCTCGTCGTCGGTGCCGCGATCGGCGTCGGCGTGCCGCTGGTCGCGTTCGTCGGGCAGGTGCGCGCCCGGCGCCGCGACCCGTCGCTCTCGGGCGTGGCCTTCGTCGTGGCCACCCTCGTGCTCGTGGTCGGACTCGTGACCTGTGGACTCGCCGTCGTCCTGCAGTTCTCCTCGGTGGCGGCGGACCGGTACCGGACGGCGCAGCCGCCGTCCGTGGCCGAGCAGCGGTACACGGGCGAGGAGGCCGGCGACGAGCTGCGCGCGCTCGGTGACGACACCGTCCGAGCCCTCGGCGGCGATCCGACCGAGGGCTTGCGCGCCGACGGCTCGACCGTCCGGGCGTACAGCGAGGAGTGCCTCCTCGACAACGACGATCCCGGGGTCGTGTGGAGCTACTCGTATTCCGCGGACGGCCTCGTCGACGCGTCCGGCGAACCACTGCTGCCCGACGGGCTCCACGTGCTGCCGGGCACCCGCACCGACCTCGACGGCGTGCGCGAGCTCTGGTCGAGCGAGGGGATCGGGGCCGAGCAGGACCTGGTCGATTTCGACCAGATCGTCCCCGAGGCCGAGTGGCTCGAGCGCTGGTCGTACGTACGGGCCGGGCCGACGGTCGACATCACGACGATCTGCCTGGTGCCGTGACGGTCGAGTCCGGTCCGGCGCCGGCGCGCTGATCGGCACTCACCCGGGCGGCAGCCGGGGTATCGTCGCGGCCGTGACCACGCGCCTCCCTCGGATGCCTTCCCGCGCCTCCGGCGCCTCCCGCGCCTCCCGCGCCTCCCGCACCTCCCGCGACACCGTCCGGGTGCCGCTCGCCGCGAGGCTCGTCCTGCCCCGGGCGGCGGTCCCGGTGTTCCTCCGGGCGACCGGGGCGAACCTCACCTTCGTCACCGAGACCGGGGCGCGTCGGCGCATCCGACGAGCGTCCCTCCGCCCGGCACCGTACGGCCCGCCCGCCGTCCTCCAGGGCGACGTCCGGGTCGACGTCGAGCAGCGCGGCGGCTGGCCCGTCTACACGATCAGGCGGCGGGACGGCGCGTCGCGCGGCACCGTCGTCTACGCCCACGGCGGCGGCTGGGTGGGCGAGATCGTGTCGCAGCACTGGCACCTCGCCGCCCAGCTCGCCGCCGAGGTCCGCACGACGGTCGTCCTGCCGATCTACCCGCTGGTCCCGTACGGGACGGCCGAGGAGGCGCGGGTCGGCATCCTCGACCTGGTCGCGTCGGCAGACGGCCCGGTCGCCCTCGCGGGGGACTCGGCCGGCGGTCAGATCGTGCTGTCGGCCGCCCTGTCGTTGCGTGACGCGAGCGTCGTCGTCGCCCGGACGGTGCTGATCGCCCCGGCACTCGACCTCACCTGGAGCAACCCCCGCATCCCCGAGGTGCAGCCGTCCGACCCGTGGCTCGGGACGCCCGGCGGACGCGTGCTCGCCGAGCACTGGCGGGGCGAGCTCGACCTGCGCGACCCCGTCGTCAGCCCCTTGTTCGGCGACCTCGCGGGGCTGGGCCCGGTCACGGTGTTCACGGGGACGCGGGACGTCCTGAACCCCGACGCGCACCTCCTTCGCGACCGTGCCGCGGCGGCCGGCGTCGAGCTCGAGTGGCACGAAGGGGACGGCGAGGTCCACGCGTACCCGCTGCTGCCCATCCGGTCGGGTCGTGCCGCCCGGGCGCAGATCGTCCGCACGCTCCGCCGCTCGCTCGCGTCCTGACCCGGGGGCGAGTACCGATCGGGTCGGCCCGACGGTGCGGTGCGCGTGCTCCTGCGTCGGTGCGACCCGGGGCGGCCGTGGCACAGCCACCCCGGCGGCGTCCGAGGATCAGCGGCGAGCGGCGCTGCGGCGGCCCGAGACGGCGACCCAGATCACGAGGACGACGATGGCGCCGATGATCGAGCCGATGATGCCGGCGGGCTGGAAGAACCCGTCCGTCGGGTCGTGCTGGAACAGGAGGAAGCCGAGGAACCCGCCGACGAACGAACCGATGATGCCCAGCAGGATCGTCATGGCGATCGAGAGGCTCTGGCGCCCCGGGACGACGGCGCGGGCGATGAACCCTGCGATGAGGCCGACGACGAGCAAGCTGATGATGAGACCGATCATGGTGTTCTCCTTCCGGGAGAGATGGGCGACCGGCACC
>Ga0308160_10003372_pt1 | contig 18081 bp, 19 predicted proteins | sample PhyFR1_FD_201036 | JGI IMG/M metagenome (GOLD analysis project Ga0308160, IMG submission 201036) | Phyllosphere microbial communities from UC Gill Tract Community Farm, Albany, California, United States - DLSLF.R1 | ecosystem: Host-associated > Plants > Phyllosphere > Unclassified | place: USA...
TCCACGTACTCGTTAATTCGAAGTATTCAAGCCAGATAAGTGTTATTATACTTATCTGGTTTTTTTATTCTCTGAATAAAACTTTGCTCGATTATTGAGCTTCTCCTTTCATCTTTAGACATGGTTTAGGTAATTACACATGAGTACTGAAGTCGTCGCTGTCTCTGCAATTTCAGCTGAACAGCAACCATCTCCATCCACTCCAACACAGCAAAATGCTGTGGAAAAAATGAACTTACTCGGCATGTCACGTCCGCAACTGGAAAAATTCTTCGAAGATATTGGCGAGAAGAAGTTCCGTGCCGGTCAGGTGATGAAATGGATTCATCAGTTCTTTGTGACTGATTTTGCTGAAATGACCAATATTTCAGGCAAACTTCGTGAAAAACTCGAACGGGTTTGTGAAGTCAGAGCACCAGAAGTAGTACACCGTAACTATTCTAAAGACGGTACCCGTAAATGGGTGTTCCGCGTTGGTGATGGCGAAGGTTCACTGGTTGAAACCGTACTGATCCCAGCAGAAGATAAAACCGGTCTACGTAAAACCTTGTGTATTTCTTCACAAGTGGGTTGTGCGCTGGATTGTTCATTCTGCTCGACCGGTAAACAGGGTTTCCAGCGTGATTTAACTCCTGCAGAAATCATCGGTCAGCTCTGGATGGCAAACTATTCCTATATGGAAGAAGTGCCTGTTGCAGAGCGTGAGCGTTCAGTGACCAATGTAGTGATGATGGGCATGGGCGAGCCATTGCTCAACTATGACGCTGTGCTGAGTTCAATGCGCATTATGCTGGATGACTTTGCCTATGGTATGTCTAAACGCCGTGTGACCTTATCAACTTCAGGTGTGGTACCGAAGATTGACCAGTTGGCCAAAGACATAGATGTAGCACTTGCCATTTCTTTACATGCGCCAAATGATGAACTGCGTAATGAACTGGTTCCAATTAATAAAAAATATCCTTTAGAACAGCTTATTGCTGCATGTCAGCGTTATATTGCCAAAGATGGTAACGAAAGTTCACGTAAACACGTGACCATTGAGTATGTCATGCTGGATGGCGTGAATGATCATCCTGAACATGCGCAACAAATGATTAAGCTACTTAAAAATTTACCAAGTAAAATTAATTTAATTCCATTTAACCCATTCCCGCATGCACCATACGGTCGTTCAAGCCGTAACCGCATTATTTCTTTCCAAAAAACTTTGTCTGATGCCGGTTTTGTGTGTACGATTCGTCAGACACGTGGTGATGATATTGATGCTGCGTGTGGACAGTTAGTGGGTCAAGTGGCTGACCGTACCCGTCGTGCGGAACAGTGGAAAAAGAAAATTGCGCAAAGTAATGAGATTATGCGCTCTCAAGGATAATAAAAGGGGACGCCAATTGAGAAAGCCCGCATATAAATTAGCTTTTATTACAACGATTTGTATGTCTGCTATTTTTATCACTGCTTGTCAGACACAGACAACCATGGTGAAGAAAGATCCAGAAAAAGCAATTAAAGTTCGCACTCAATTGGCTGCAGAATATATTAAATCCGGTGATCTGGATTCTGCAAAGCGTACTTTAGATCAGGCGCTTGAAATGAATTCCCGAGATTCCGCTGCGAATATGATGATGGGGATTTTACTGCAACAAGAGGGCAGTAAAGTCAGCATGGATAAAGCAGACGCATATTTTAAGCGTGCCATTTCTGCTGACCCCAAAAATGCGCAAGCGCGTAACAACTACGGTACTTATTTGTATCAAATTGAGCGTTATAATGACGCGATTGAGCAGCTCAATGTGGCGGGAACGACATTGGGTTATGATCAACGTTACAAGGCACTGGAAAATGTTGGACGCATTTATTTAAAACTAGGTGACATGACGAATGCTGAAAAATCATTCAAACAGGCCCTACAAGTAAATCGTGATTCCTACATTTCAATGTTAGAGTTGTCCGAAATTTTTTATTTGAAACAGCAGACCGCGGCTGCGACACAATTGTATGAACAGTTTGTGCGTGGTGTAGGTCAAAAGAATCAAGGTGCGCGTGCGCTCTGGATTGGTATCCGAAATGCACGGGCAAATAGTGACACGATGGGAATGCAGGCACTTGTCAATCAATTGCGTGCGCTTTTCCCGGAAAGTCCGGAATACCAACGTTATCTGCAATTACAGTACAGTACTGAGGCCGTATGGAAGTAAATCCTAATTCACAGCAATCAAATGGTTCAAGCGTAGTACCCAATGCATTAGGAAATGTTCAGCGTCCAGGTGAGTACTTACGTCAAATTCGAATTGCACAAAAGCGTGAATTAAATGACGCTGCCAAAGATTTGAACATGCAAGTGAAAACTTTGACAGCTTTAGAACAAGATGATTATAAAGCTTTGCCGGAAGCGACCTTTATTAAAGGTTACTACCGTATTTATGCCAAATATTTAAAGGTCGATGCAAGCGCAATTATTCAACGTTTTGATGAAATTTATCAAAATGATACAGGATTATTGCCGAATCATGCCTTAAACAATTCACCGATTAAGATCATGGGCAAACTGCCAGGTTCAAATCGTGATCGCAATAAGAAATGGTTAAAACGTAGTGTTATTGCTTTAGTGGTGCTGTTTGCTGTAGTTGCTGCCGTGATAGCTGTGCAAAACATGTCGTCAAATAAAGAAGATGGCCCAGAAATTACCCCAGCACAATCTGACGTGGAAGTATTGAATTTAGATAATTCAACCGCTGTATCGGGCGATCAACTGGAACTTCAGTTTAGCCGTCCAACCTCTGTGCATATTGTGGATTCTACCGGTAAAGTTCTGGCAACAGGTCGTCAGGCATCGACAGTGAAATTAAATGGTGAAACTCCATTTCAAATTCGTCTGGATGATGCATCAGCTGTAACCTTAAGCTTGAATAATGAAAATATTGCATTGTCACCTTATACAGTGAATGGCAAAGCAGATTTCCGTTTGTCTCGTTAATGGGTAAAGAGAAGAGCGATATTAATGATTGAAAATCCGATTAAGCGCCGTCCCACTCGTAAAATTCGTGTTGGTTCCGTCTATGTAGGTGGTGATGCGCCTATTAGTATCCAAAGTATGACCAATACCGAAACTTGTGACGTGGCTGCAACTGTTGCGCAAATTCAACGTTGTGCCGATGCGGGTGCGGACATCATGCGTGTTTCTGTACCAAGTATGGAAGCAGCTGTCGCATTTGGTGAAATTCGTAAGCAAGTGAATGTACCCTTGGTTGCCGATATTCATTTTGACTATAAAATTGCTTTGGCTGTTGCTGATGCTGGTGCCGATTGCTTGCGGATCAATCCAGGTAATATTGGTTCGGAAGCAAAAATTCGTGAAGTGGTGGCTGCGGCACGTCACAACGATATTTCCATGCGTATTGGTGTAAATGCCGGTTCACTGGAAAAAGATATTCAGAAAAAATATGGCGAGCCGACAGGTCAGGCATTACTTGAATCTGCGATGCGCCATATCGATATTTTAGACCGTCTGGATTTCCAGGAATTCAAAATTTCGGTGAAAGCATCAAATGTGTTTTTGACCATGGATGCTTACCGTTTATTGTCAGCACAAATTGATAATCCACTGCATTTAGGTGTGACTGAAGCCGGTATTTACCGTACCGGTTCGGTAAAATCAGCAATTGCTCTTGGTGGTTTATTGATGGAAGGCATTGGCGATACCATGCGTATTTCCTTGGCCGCAGAGCCTGAAGAAGAAGTGAAAATTGGTTTTGATATTTTAAAATCATTGGGACTTCGTTCTAACGGCATTAACTTTATTGCCTGCCCAAGCTGTTCGCGCCAAGAATTCAACGTGATTAAAGTGATGCAATCACTGGAAGAGCGTTTAGAAGATATTCGTACCCCCATGGATGTATCCGTGATCGGGTGTAAAGTGAATGGTCCGGGCGAAGCCAAAGAAGCCGATATTGGCGTTGTAGGTGCAAGTCCGCGTTCACTGGTGTATCGTAATGGCGAGAAAAGCCATTTAATCGATACCAATCAATTGGTTGATGAAATCGAAACGATGGTTCGTCAACGTGTTCTAGAGCTTGAAAAAGCTAAATCTAAAGAGATTATTCGCACAGGTTTTTCTGAGTAGATCATGAGTTCAATTGTCGCAATCAAAGGTTTTAATGACATTCTTCCAACGCAAACTGCTGCGTGGAGACGTCTTGAGCAACATTTAGCATCACTTATGGATGCTTATGGCTACCAGCAAATCCGTTTGCCGATTGTTGAACAGACCAATCTGTTCAAACGTTCAATTGGTGATGCGACGGATATTGTTGAAAAAGAAATGTACACCTTCCTGGATAAGGGTAATCCACCTGAGTCTTTGACTTTGCGTCCTGAAGGGACTGCAGGCTGTGTACGTGCCATGCTCGAACATAATTTGCTTCGCGGTGCGACCCCTCGTGTGTGGTATGTCGGACCAATGTTCCGTTATGAAAAACCACAAAAAGGCCGTTACCGTCAGTTCCATCAATTTGGCGTAGAAACATTTGGTGTGGCTACACCGGATATGGAAGCAGAATTGATTTTGATGACTGCACGTTTGTGGAAACGCATGGGTGTTGCCGACAAGGTTCAGCTTGAACTGAACACTTTAGGTGAGTCGGATGAACGTGCTGCATACCGTACTGCATTGGTGGAATTCTTAACGTCGCATAAAGCGGAACTGGATGAAGATTCACAGCGTCGTTTAGAAACCAATCCGCTGCGTATTCTCGATTCTAAAGATGCACGTACTCAACAAATTCTTGAGAATGCACCAAAACTTCACGACTTTATGGGTGAAGAAACTTTGGCTCACTTTGCGCAATTGCAGCAGTATTTAACGGATGCAGGCGTGGAATTTGTGATTAACCAGAAACTGGTTCGCGGTCTCGACTACTACAACAAAACTGTTTTTGAATGGACAACTACGCACTTGGGTTCACAAGGAACGGTTTGTGCCGGCGGCCGTTACGACGGTCTTGTAGGTCAATTGAAAGGTAAGGCTGATCAGTCTGTACCTGCAGTTGGTTTTGCGATGGGTATGGAGCGTTTACTGCTTCTACTTGAACAGGTTGAAGACGATACACCTGTACGCGATTGTGAAGTATTCTTGTTGTCGGATCCTGCATCACAAGGGAAAGCCCTGGTCCTTGCAGAACAAATTCGTAACCAGCTGGAAGCGGCAAATAGCGATATTCGCCTGAAAGTCGGTTCACAAGGTTCGATGAAATCTCAGATGAAAAAAGCGGATCAATCAGGCGCTATTTTTGCCGTGATTGCAGGTGAGCGTGAGTGGGAAGCACAACAATTAGCTGTGAAAGAATTGGCGACTGCCGAGCAAACTGATGTTGCTGTGGCGAATATTGTGCCATTCTTCATTGAAAAATTTTCTTCAAAATAAGCTTAAAAAACATAAGGAAAAGGTAATCACATGAACGCATTGAGTGATGAGGAACAACTTGATAGCTTGAAATCTTTCACTAAGAAATATGGCTCTGCCATGATTAGTGGGATTTTAATTGCGTTGATTGCCTTTTTCGGATGGGAATATTGGCAGAAGAAAAACCTGGCTGAATCTCAGATGGAAACAGCCAAGGTTCAACAGTTGATGGATGATGCTAAAAATGCGCAAGGCGATGCCAACGCATTTAATGCCTTGTCTGCAACCGCGGACAAAATTGTAAAAGAAGCCCCAGATTCTGCCCAAGCCATTCAAACGCAATTGTTGATGGCTAAACTGGCTTATGACAAAGCAGATTATGCACACGCAGAAAGAGCGTTAAAGAAAGTTGAAAATTCTAAGCTTGATGATGCAGGCCTGGTTCAGTTGGTTAAGCTGCGCTTGGCTTATGCTCAGCTTGCGCAAAAAAAATATGATGATGCATTAAAGACATTGGCTGCAGTGACCGATCCCGCTTTTAAAGCAACTGCTGATGAAGCGCTGGGTGATGTGTATGTTGCTAAAAATGATATAGAAAATGCTAAAAAATCGTACCAGAGTGCATGGGATGCACTGGTTGAACGTCAGCAGGAACGTCAAATTTTACAAATTAAACTCGAAAGTGTCGGCGTTTTAGTTGATGATCCTGATGTGGAACGACCGATTTTAGAAACACAAGTGGATGAGTCATGATGGATAGAAAATACAAAATACCGTTTGCGCTGACAATTTTAACATTCGCACTTGTTGGCTGTTCAACCAATAAAATTAAAGTGGAAGAGGTTAAACCGAATCCATTACCTAAGTTGGCTCAAGCCAAAAGTCTTGTTCCGGTATTTTCTCAAAGTGTTTCATCAACATCGAAAGCGGATCCATTACGTCTGCGTTTAGATGTCGATAACGGTGTGATATTTGCCTTGGATCCAAAAGGTGAAGTCGCGGCTTATCAAGGTAAGCAGCGTGTCTGGGAGAAAAAAGTTTCTAAGCAGGGTTTAAGCTCTGGTGTAGAAGCAGGTGAAGGTACTGTTGTTGTTGGCAATAAAAAAGGTCAACTGTTTGCTTTAGATCAGGCGACAGGCGAGCAAAAGTGGACTGCACAATTAACCGGATCAATTTTATCGACTTCATTGATCCAGTCCGGTCGTGTGATTACTGTGAGTAATGACGGCACTGTTTATGGACATGACCTTGCCACCGGTCAGCAAGTTTGGACATATAACCTTCCTAATGTACAATTTAGCTTACGTGGAATGGCATCTCCGGTCGCACTCGATCCGCGTACGGTATTGATTGCTTCATCAAATGCCTATGTGTATGCCCTTGATATCCTCAGTGGCGTACCGCGTATGCAGCGCCGTGTTGCAGTAAGCGATGGCCGTTCAGATATTCAACGCCTCAATGATATTGATGGCGATCCAGTTGTTGCAGGTCAGTTTCTTGTAACAACCAGTTTCCAAGGACAAGTCACTGTTACAGATTTGGCTTCACAACAAGTGGTGTGGAGTGAAGATGCAAGCAGTATTCAACGTCCAGAAGTAATGAATAATACCGTTTTTGTTGCACAGGCAGATGGCAAAATCACTGCTTATGCACTCACAACAGGTGAGCAATTATGGCAAAACGATAGTTTGCTCAATCGTCAGCTCAGTAATCCTGTTGTGCTCGGACAAGACCTTGTGGTTGGTGATCTAGATGGTGTATTGCACCTGATCGATCCAACTTCCGGGCAACTCATTGGTCGATCAAAAACAAGTGGTGAAGTACGTTCACTACGCGAAATTGATGGACAACTATATGTCTCCACCAGAAAGGGCGCGTTAAGCGTTTGGCAGAACCGTTAATTTATGAAACCCGTAATTGCGCTAATTGGACGTCCGAACGTCGGTAAATCAACGTTATTTAACCAGATTACCAAGAGTCGTGATGCACTCGTTGCTGACTTTGCTGGTCTTACTCGTGACCGCAAATATGGCGATGCAGTATTCCAAAATAAATCCTTCATTGTAGTCGATACAGGCGGTATCGGTGAAAGTGAAGCAGGTATTGATTCATATATGGCTGAGCAATCAAAAACAGCCATCAATGAAGCCGATATTATTGTTTTTGTTGTTGATGCGCGTGCGGGATTACTAGCGTCAGATGAGCAGATTGCACGAGAACTTCGTACCCTCGGGAAAAAAGTTTACTTGGTTGCAAACAAAGTTGATGGTGTACATGCCGAAGCTGCAGTAGTTGAGTTTTATCAACTTGGCTTTGGCGAACCCATGCATGTTGCAGCAAGCCACGGTCGTGGTGTCGCTCAAATGCTTGAAGATGTACTTGAAGATGTTCCTGAGGATGAAGATCCTGAGTTGCATGATCAGAACACCGGTTTACGCTTAGCCGTCATTGGTCGTCCGAATGTTGGTAAATCGACTTTGGTTAACCGTTTACTGGGTGAAGAGCGTGTTGTGGTTTATGACATGCCAGGTACCACACGTGATTCTATCTATATTCCGTATGAACGGAATGAGCAGAAATATACGCTGATTGATACTGCAGGTGTACGTCGTAAAGGTAAGGTAGATGAAATGGTTGAGAAATTCTCAATCGTGAAAACTTTGCAAGCCATTAAAGACGCTCACGTTGTGGTTGTAGTGTTAGATGCACGTGAAGGCGTGGTTGAGCAAGATCTACATTTGATTGGTTATGCTTTAGAAGCAGGCCGGGCAATGGTGATTGCAATCAACAAATGGGACAACATGACAGAATATGACCGCAAGCAATGTAAGCTTGATGTTGATCGTCGTTTTGACTTTATCCCATGGGCTAAAGTGCATTTGATTTCTGCATTGCATGGTACAGGTGTAGGTGAGTTATATCCTTCAATTCACCGCGCGTTTGATTCTTCGCATTTGAAAGTTTCGCCTGCGAAATTGACTCAAATTTTAAATGATGCAACTGAAGCCCATCAACCGCCAATGATTAGCGGTAAACGTATTAAAATGCGTTATGCCCACATGGGTGGCCAGAATCCACCAACAATCATTGTGCATGGTAACAAGGTTGATAAAACACCTGCGGATTATCGTCGTTATTTGGAAAACGTATTCCGTCGTGTCTACAAACTTGAAGGCACACCGGTTCGTATCGACTTTAAAACGTCTGAAAATCCATTTGAAGGTCGTAAAACGCAAATGGATGAACGCATTGCAGCACGTAAACGTCGTTATGTTCAGAAATTCAAGAAAGCTGAAAAGAAATTTAGAAGCTAATTAATCGTCTATTGATCATAAAAGCCCGAAGTTTACTTTGGGCTTTTTTGTTTTAAGATGTCATTATATTTTTGGGATTAGGGATTACACGTGACCAGATTGATACGTATAGATGTCGATACAATTGAGCATATTGTCCCTTTCTCTAAGGAATTAGATCGCAAGACGAAAATTCAGCAGCAAAAACAAGCCATCTATCGTTACCGGAATCAATTGCTCTCCCAGCAATTAGGTACAACCATTCAGCAACAAGATTTTGCTACAACTCAACATGGCAAACCGTATTTAGTTAAATCTCCTAAATTCTATTTTAATCATAGTCATAGCCAAAAAAATTATGTTTTAGCCACCAGCGCCAATATGCAGGATTTAGGTGTGGATATTGAAGACTTGGATCGAAAGGTACGCTTTGAAGCTTTGGCAGCGCATGCTTTTCACCCCCATGAATTGCAACACTGGAATGAGCTGGAACAAGACCGTGATTATTGGTTTAAAGTCTGGACCACAAAAGAAGCCGTATTGAAAGCATCTGGCTTGGGTATACATCTCAATTTAAATGAGCTCGAGACTCGGGTGCATCCTGTATATGATGGAGGATTATGCACTCATCCTTTAATCGGAACATTTACGTATCAAAATTTCAATTTAGGTCATGTCATGTTAACAGTGGCATGGCGTTCAGAGGCATCCTGTAAAGGTTTTATTTTTCCAGAAATAAAAATACATTTCCCGTCATAAAGTTCTTTTAATTAACTTTATGAAGCATTGAGTTGTTTAAAGAACCTGTTGATCAGGTTCTTTTTTTATTTTGATTTTACTTATTTTCTTTTTGCCAAAAACCTATTGCTCATCCGGTTGAGGAACTGCGGGCTGAGCTTGGAAAGGGGCATCAGCATTTTGGTTTTAATTCCTACTGCTTGATGTGTTTTGGTAAACATGGAGTCTTTCACTTGCACACGTGCGTAAATTGCTCGGGCGACATCTTCTGCAGTTAAATGCACGCCCATATTTTGAATGCTGCCTGCATCCATATCTTTGACCAGGGCGGTTTTAACAAATAAGGGCATGACATCTAAAACCCGAATGCCGTATTTTTGCCACTCAATATCTAGCCCTTCGGTGATGCCACGTACCGCAAATTTACTGGCTGAATAAGACACTAAATCAGCTTGTCCATAAATAGCGGAAGCCGAGGACAGATTAATTACTCGTGCAAAAGATGCTCTCTGTAAATAGGGTAAAGCGGCATGGCAACCATTTAAAACACCTTTGATATTAATATCGACGGTTCGGTGATGCGCTACGATATCGGTCTGTTCAAAAGCCCCTGAATAGAGAATGCCGGCATTGTTGACAAGCACATTTACCTCGCCTGCCCAAGCCTCAAATTCGCTTAAAGCTTGCTGCCATTGCTGATAATCAGCAACATCGAGCAAACCTGCCTTTGCACGAGGGCCTAATTGCTGGGCAAGTTTTCGGGCTTGAACCTCATTAATATCATAGATGCCGACTTTATAGCCGTGTTGATAAAAGAGCCTTGCCGTTGCAGCACCAATGCCTTGTGCTGCACCACTAATAAAGATACTGTGCATGGGTTTCTCCCTATCAATTTTATTTTGTACGCTCAATTTCTTGATCGGTTCTGTTTGAGCATAACCAACCTTGATAGGGAAAACCGTTGTGAATTGGAAATGACTGGAGTGATGAAAACATGGATAAATTATTAGCAATAATGCGTGAGTTACGTGAAAAATGTCCATGGGATCAACAGCAAACACCACAAAGCCTGACCAAATACGCCATCGAAGAAGCGTATGAGGTAGAAGCAGCGGTCAGGGAAGGAAATACAAACGAGATACGGGATGAACTCGGTGACTTACTTCTGCAAGTGGTGTTTCAGTCACAAATGTATAGTGAAATCGGGGCTTTTGATTTTGATGATGTGGTGAATGCGATTACTGAAAAGTTAATCCGTCGTCATCCACATGTGTTTCAGGCAGCGCAATTTTCACAGCTCAGTGCCGATGATGTCGCCGTACTTTGGAAGAAAATTAAACAACAAGAAAAACAAGGCAAAGCCCAATCCCGTTTAGATGAGATCAAACATGGACCTGCGATTCAGCAAGCCCATGAAATTCAAAAAAATGCAGCTCAAATTGGCTTTGATTTTCCGGATGTAGAAGGTGCTTATGACAAGCTGAATGAAGAGTTAGCTGAATTACAGCAGGCTATGCACAATCAAAATTCCGACGAAATATTCGATGAATTCGGTGATTGTTTATTTTCACTGATCAATGTTGGACGTAAACTGGGACTTTCCAGTGAAATGGCGCTTTTAAGTACCATTCATAAATTTAGAACTCGTTTTGCTTTCATTGAAGATCAGGCTCAGCAACAACATAAAAAAATTGAGACGCTGTCTTTAGAAGAAATGGATCGACTTTGGGAGCAGGCAAAACAACAATTAAAATAAAAGGCCGATCATGAAAAAAATAATACAGATCCTGAATGCAATTTTTTATATGGGTAGCTTGATGTCAGTGCTGATTGGAACGGCTGCTTATGCCCAACAGTTTGACCAGCATTATTTAAAGTGGAAGGCTGAACAGGAAGCCCAGGATGCACGCTTAAAAATACCACATGTATCTCCGCCAAAAAATCACTATTTGGCAAAACCTGCTTTACAGGCGACCACCGGGAATAAAATAAGTTTGAACCAAGCCAGTCTGGAACAGCTACAAGAGCTGGCGGGAGTCGGTTTAAAAAAAGCGGAAGCGATTGTTGCCTATCGTCAAAAAAATGGAAAATTTAAAAACATTGAGGAATTACAGCAGGTCAAGGGGATTGGACCGGCTTTATTTGCCAAGAATAAAGACCGATTAAGCCTGTAATTTTTGAATCAAGCGGTCAAGAAGAGTGAAACAATATATTGAGCATTGAGATAATCAAATTGCCCTTTGATTGTGTTAGATATATGATTAGCGTCATCTTAGATATTTTACGTTCAGACGTAGGAGACAGCGTCTTTTGCAAACTTTGCGCGCGTCAAAATGTGGTTTATCAACCGCTCAATTACCTTCTTCCATATTAGATGTTATCGATGCTTTAAATAAAGCAGGCTTTGAAGCTTATATCGTCGGTGGTAGTGTCCGTGACTTAATGTTGGGTCTTAATCCTAAAGATTTTGATGCCGTCACCGATGCAACACCGGCTCAAGTGAAAGAAGTTTTCGGACGGCGTTGTCGTATTATTGGACGACGTTTTGAGCTTGCTCATGTCTATTCAGGCCGAGAACTGATCGAAGTTGCGACATTCCGTGCACCACCTAAAAAAGCAGTCACTTCTGCTTCAGGCATGATTTTACGTGATAATAATTGGGGCACGATTGAGCAAGATTTTGCCCGCCGTGATTTTTCTATTAATGCAATGTATTACCAGCCGCGTAAAGGGATCGTGCTCGATTTCTGTAATGCAATTGATGATATAGAAAATAAAACTTTACGTTTATTGGGCGATCCGACTTTACGTTTTGAAGAAGATCCAGTACGTATGCTGCGTACTTTACGTTTCGCAGCAAAATTGAATTTCAGTATTGCACCTGAAATTTTAGAAATTTTTACCCCAGAAATCACTCAGTTACTGCGTGATATTTCTCCGCATCGTTTATATGACGAATCGCAGAAATTGTTCACCATGGGGCATTTGAACCGCGTACTGCCGATGCTGATCGATTTTGATATCTGGCGTCAGCTGTTTGCCGATATCCGTCCAGATATTTCGACCTTTATCGAACGCGCAGCCATTAATACCGATCAGCGCATTCAAATGGGTAAAACCATTAACCCTGCATTTTTCTATGCAGTGCTGCTGTGGAAACCGTTTTTAGAGCGTTGTGAGTTTTACCTCAATAAAGGTGTGGTTGCAGCAGAAGCACGTGCACAGGCGGGCTTGGATGTATTAAAACGTCAGGCCACCCGTACCATCATTCCACGTTTTGCAGAAACCTTTATTCGTGAAGTTTGGGAAATGCAAACCCGTTTGCTGAATCCAAAACCGCAACAAATCCAAGCTTTAGCGACTCATGCGCGTTTCCGTGCCGGCTTCGATTTCCTGTTGCTTCGCGAGAAGTCTGGCGACAACACCACCCAAGGTATGGGCATGTGGTGGGATTCTTATCAGCTGATGAGTACCGATGAAAAAGAACGTGTCATTAGTCAGTACAACCGTCAACGTGCAAAAAGCCGTCGTAAAGCTGCAACAGAAGATGTGATTGAGCCTAAATCCGTCTCTGTTGAAATTGAGCCTTTGGTCAACGAGCCTGAACCACGTAGTCGTCGTGAACGTAAGAGCAGAACCCGGTCTGACAGACCTGTTCAAACAGTTTCTGCAGGCGGTTCAGAGATTGCATATGACCATCCAATCCTAAAACGTAAACGTGTAAAACGTGATTTAAGCCAAGTTGTTTTTGGACCGACACAATGAGCACAATCACCTATATTGGCTTAGGCAGTAACTTGGGTGATTCACGTCAGATTTTGCTTGAAGCTGTGCAAAAACTGGCAACGCTTGGACGCGTGAAAACATCCAAGTTATATCAAAGCCCACCGATGGGACCTCAGGACCAGCCGAATTATTTAAATGCGGTGGCACAGCTAGAAACTGAATTGGCGCCTTTGATTTTGTTGGATGAGCTACAACGGTTTGAACAAGAGTCGGGTCGGGTGCGTTTACGCCGTTGGGGCGAGCGTACTTTAGATTTAGATTTACTGGTATATGGCCAAGAACACATTCAAAATGAGCGTTTAACCGTTCCGCATGCAGGACTGTTTGAACGTGATTTTGTGGTCATTCCCTTGTTAGACTTAGATGAAAATATACAAATTAAAGCACAACGATTAAAAGATTTACCCGTGGTTCAACATCCCAGCTTATCTGTTCTGGATGATGAAACTTGGTCAAATATTTAATTTAGGCATGTTCTTGGAACGTGTTAGAGGAACATCTTGATGATTAGTCTCAGCGACTTAAGACAATTTAAAACTGATGGACGCAAATTTTCTTGTCTGACCTGTTACGATGCCAGTATGGCCAAGGCCATGGAAATTGCAGAAGTCGACACTATTTTAATTGGTGATTCTTTAGGGATGTCGATCCAGGGTCGTGATTCAACATTACCTGTGACTGTAGCAGATATGGCTTACCATACCGCAGCAGTGCGTCGTGGTAATCAGCATGCCTTCATCATGACGGATTTGCCGTTTATGAGTTATGCCACTTTAAATGACGCATTGCTCAGCTCAAAAACCGTCATGCAAGCTGGCGCACAAATGGTCAAAATGGAAGGTGGCGCCTGGTTAAGTGAAACTGTCACTGTTTTGACACGAAACGGTATTCCCGTCTGTGTACATTTAGGTTTAACCCCGCAATCTGTTCATGTATTTGGCGGTTATAAATTACAGGCCCGTACCCGTGAAGCAGCGGATCAGCTGATTGCAGATTGTAAGGCTGTGGTTGAAGCGGGTGCTGCATTATTATTATTAGAATGTGTGCCGGCTCAATTGGGCAAAGAAATTAGTGAGTTGTTCTCGCATATTCCTGTGATTGGCATTGGTGCGGGCGCAGATACCGACGGTCAAGTGCTGGTCGTTCAAGATATGCTTGGGCTGACCTTTGGCCGTGTGGCTAAATTTGTACGTAACTTTATGAAAGAACAGGCAGGGGAAACTGCAATTCTGGATGCTTTTAAAGCCTACCACGCTGCAGTACAAGAGGGTTCTTTCCCTGCTAAAGAACACACTTTTCAAGTCGAGCTGTAAACATGAAAACAGAAACTACCATTCAAGGATTAACTGCTTCACTGAGTCCGGCTCGATCAGCGCGAAAAATTATTGGTTTTGTTCCAACCATGGGCAATTTACACGAAGGTCATTTAAACCTTGTACGTGAAGCACGCAAGATCTGTGATGTTGTGGTGGTCAGTATTTTTGTCAATCCCATTCAGTTTGGCCCAAATGAAGATTTTGAAAATTATCCACGCACTTTAGAGCATGACAGTCATTTGCTAGCAGATGTGGGATGTGACATTGTATTTGCGCCCACCGTTGAGCAAATGTATGGTAACAAGCCGCGTTTAACCAATATCACTGTGTCTGACATTACCAATGATTTATGTGGCTTACAGCGTCCCGGCCATTTTGATGGCGTCGCGGTTGTTGTGACGAAACTGTTTAATATGGTGCAGCCGAATTTTGCTTTCTTTGGCCAAAAAGATTATCAGCAGCTGGCAGTAATTCGTCAGTTTGTGCGTGACTTGAATATTCCGCTGGAAGTGATTGGTGTGCCGATTACCCGTGCAGAAGATGGTTTGGCACTCAGTTCACGTAATGGTTATTTAAGTGAAGAACATCGTCAGATTGCACCGACCATTTTCCAAAGTTTAAAAGCTGCTGAACAACAACTTCAAAGTGGTGTGGCTCTGGCGGACGTGTTGGAAAGTATTAAGCATACGTTGACACAAACAGGCTTTATTGTGGATTATGTGGAAGCACGTACTCCGGAATTACAAAAAATAGAAGCATTTGATCAGGATCTGGTTTTGTTTGTTGCTGCAAAATTAGGTAAAACACGACTGATTGATAACTTGCAAGTTAAGTATACTGTGTAAGATTTAGTTAAGGACAGCCTTGCCATGAAGCGTATTTTAATCGTTACAGGACAATCCGGATCAGGAAAATCATCTGCCTTGCAGGTGCTGGAGGATTTGGGATATTACTGTATAGATAATTTGCCCTTGGCATTGCTGCCTGAAATTGTTGCCAAACTGGACAGTGAAAATAATCTGGAACAATTGGCTCTAGGGGTCGATGTACGCAGTACGCGCGCGGATTTACAGGAGTTTGATCATGTCTTTGAACAAATGCAGAGCCATGGTTCGGTCGATATCATTTATTTGACTACACAAGACCAGGAACTTATTTCCCGTTTTAGTGCGTCGCGTCGCCCACATCCCTTATCCAGTCGTTTTAAAAGTTTGATTCAGTGTATTCAGGAAGAAAAAACCTTATTGCTTCCGATACAATTACGTTCCACAGTTCATATTGATACAACGGATAAAAGTGTGCATGATCTAAAGCACACTTTGTTGTCTAAACTTGGACAATCCGATAACTTAATTTTAATTTTACAATCTTTTGGTTATAAGCACGGTATTCCCCTTGATGCTGATTATGTGTTTGACGTACGTCATTTGCCTAATCCGCATTGGGATTTGGAATTGCGAAAATATTCAGGTTTAGATTTACCTGTACAACAGTTTTTGCTGCAAAGTGAACAAACCAACGAGATGTTCGAAGATATTTATCATTTTTTAGATAAATGGTTGCCTGCCTTTGCAGAGGGGCATCGTCACTATATGACAGTGTCGATTGGGTGTACGGGAGGGCAGCACCGTTCAGTATATATTGTGGATAGACTCAAAAAGGCTCTTGAGGCAAAATGGTCTATTCAGGTCTTACACAGGGAAATGAAGCACTGGTCATGATTGACACAACTGTTGACGTAATTAATAAACTAGGTTTACATGCGCGTGCATCTGGAAAGCTAATTGAAGTTACCACCAAATTTCGTTCATCGATTCAAATTGGTAAAGGTGACAAATTAGTTGATGCAAAAAATATTATGTCCTTGCTCATGCTCGGTGCAGGCAAAGGCACAACTTTACGTTTAGTGCTTGAAGGTACAGATGAAGAACAAGCTTTATTTGAAATTCAGGCGCTATTTGCAGCAAAATTTTACGAGGCAGATTAATCGTGGCACGTCGACCGCAACAGCGTTTTACTGAAGATGACTTTGAAACTTTAGAAGGACGTGCAAGCAAAACCGAACAAAAAAAAGCAGTTCAGCGTATGGCTGCTTTAGGTGAACAACTCGCTGAATTGAGTCTTAAACAAATTCAGAAACTCCCTGTGGAAGAACGTTTAATTGAAGCATTGGAAGATGTACGTTTAATTACTTCGCACGAAGCCCGCCGCCGTCAGTTCTTACGTATTGGTAAATTATTACGTAATGAAGATGAGGCAGTCATTTTGTCTTATTTAACGCCGCAACAAGGTGCGAAAAAAACCGCACAGTTGCAGCGTTGGGTTGACCGCATGATTGCACAGGGTGATCCGGCAATCAAAGAATTCATGAAAGCACATAATGCGGCAGAACATCATCCAATTCGTCAGCATATCCTGCGTATTCAGCGTGACATCAGCAAACAGTTACCTGAAGAACAAATCGCGGCCTCTAAGCTGAAATTATTTAACTATATTCAGCAAGTGGCATTGATTTCAGATAACTGATTTTTTTCCCTGATCGAAATAAAAAAGCGGCTCATATGAGTCGCTTTTTTATGCCTTAATAATTTTCTCTTTGTAGATTCTGAATTCTCCTTCCTCCTGGTAGGAGGAAGGTTGGGATGAAGGTTATTGATGTGTTATTTAGAAGAAAAAATTACTGAAACTCACCTGTAGCACGCTCTTTTGCCCAGTCACGCAGGATGAATTTTTGCAGTTTCCCAGTTGAAGTTTTTGGAATTTCTGTAATCACCAGATCTTTAGGCACTTTAAAGCGTGCTAAATGTTGTTTGCAGAATTCAATCAGTTCTTCAGCTGTTGCTGTTTTGCCTTCCTTTAGTTCGACAAAGGCGCATGGCACTTCCTGCCAGCGTGGATCAGGTTTCGCCACCACGGCTGCGGTCAGAACTGCAGGATGTTGATACAGCACTTCTTCGACTTCTAGTGAGGAAATATTTTCACCGCCTGAAATAATCACATCTTTGGAACGATCGGTAATTTTTGCATAGCCATCTGGCTGGCAAACGGCAAGGTCACCGGTATGGAACCAGCCACCAGCGAAGGCTTCTGCTGTCGCTTCAGCATTTTTTAAGTAACCCTTCATCACGATGTTGCCACGGAACATAATTTCGCCCATGGTGTGACCATCATGCGGAACTTCTTGCATGGTTTCAGGATCAAGTACTTTCATGCCGTCTTGTAATGGGTAAGGAACCCCTTGACGTGAATGCAACTGCGCTTGTTCCTGAATCGACAAATCACTCCAGCCCGCTTGTGATGCGCAAAGTGCAGAAGGGCCGTAGGTTTCTGTCAGGCCATAGACATGAGTGACATTGATGCCAATATTGCGCATGCCTTCAATGATCGCTGCTGGAGGTGCAGCACCCGCCACCATCACTTCGACACGGTGATCAAGCTTGGTCTTTTTCTCTTCAGGGGTGTTGATCAGCATGGACAAGACAATTGGCGCACCACAGAAGTAATCCACTTTGTGTTCAGCAATCAATTTAAAGATCAGTTCTGCATC
>Ga0308160_10003373_pt1 | contig 18079 bp, 25 predicted proteins | sample PhyFR1_FD_201036 | JGI IMG/M metagenome (GOLD analysis project Ga0308160, IMG submission 201036) | Phyllosphere microbial communities from UC Gill Tract Community Farm, Albany, California, United States - DLSLF.R1 | ecosystem: Host-associated > Plants > Phyllosphere > Unclassified | place: USA...
CGAGCAGAGCCGAGCAGGCGGGGTCGGGCGGCTGGAGCTAGGGAAGGCGAGGCGAAGGGCAGGCTTCGGCTAGGCGAGGGTTGCTCAAAGCGAGGGTGAGCGTTAGCGTCTCCCTCTCCACCTCCTCCCTTTCTCGCAGGCGCTGGATAAGTAGGCTCTCCCTTGACCCTCGTGCCTCCGTCAGCCCGAACGGACGGAGGACGGGGGGTTCGGTCTGGAAGGCCGCGCTGGGTCAGCGCCCGGGCCAGCGAGCGGCAGGCGGCCTCGGCCTCGCTCGCGAGCCTCGGGCAAGCCGGCGATCCGGTCACCGCCCGCTGACGAGCAAGAAGCCCGAGCCAGCATCGGGCACATGAGCCCTGACGGCCATCGAGCCATACCCTTGTCGATGAGAAGAATGCGGATGTAAACGAACACTCGGTGGGCTCGGAGGAGAGAGACCAGGATGCGCAGACCGCAATGGGAGGGGAAGTGGTTTGAACGAGGCGGCGTGGGAGTTGGCGTGTGTGGGAGAGCAGGCGGTGTGGGAGAGCGGGCGGTGTACAAGGACGAGGGCAAGGTCTGTGTAGGGTCGGTCGGAAGGAGAGAGAGAAAATGTGGGGATTCTGCTGGAAACTGCGAGTCGCAGTGAATTGATGGGAGGCTGGGCGGGGTACGGTAGAGAGATAAAGGTGCAAGAGACCGCATGGGCTGGACCGGCAGTGCGGGTCGCGAGCGTGAGAAAAAAGTACACTGTGGGCTTGAAAATGGCTGCAGGCACCTGGTCGGCGCTGGGATCCGAGAAATGCTGTGTGTTGGAGGTCGGGAGGTTGGAGGGAGGGCTGGAGAGAAAGGAAACGGGCGGCGGGGGTGGTGAGAGGCCCGTCTAATTGGCGAGATCCTCGAAGGCGCAGGTGCTGGCAGGAGTGCGGGCGAAAGTGTCAGCTCGAGGCAAGCAAAGAGGAGCAGAACGAAGCGGCGACGCACTCGACTGCCTTCTGGTAGATCGACTTGTAGCTCCAGACGCTGCCCTTGATGCGCTTGAAGTCGACCGAGTAGAGGCCGGGCAGGTTCTTGAGCCGAGTGACCTCGACCGAGAAGCGCACCTCGTCGCCGCTATCCTGCTGCGAAGCGGCGTGAACGCCGGTCGTCGAGGGCGACGGCGCCTCCTCGGACGTGTGGCCGATCGATGAGGCCGAGTCGTCGAGCGACGGCGACTGGGGCGGGGCGACGGTCGGGCTCAGGTGAACCGATGAGCTGTAAGACGACGAGCGACGCATCATCAGGCCCTTGAGGCCCGACGACGAGAGGAACGACGCTGAGGGAGAGGTTGGCATCGGCAAGCCGCGCTTGTCGATCTGCAGAGGATGCGAAGGATCAGCGGGAAAGCGCTTTTAAAGAGGAGGCGGATAGACTGGAAGCCGCACCTGGGAGGCGCTGGCCATGCCCATAAAGGAGAAGGCGCCGGTCGAGCCCGAGGGGGCGACGGCCGAGCTGGCAATGCCGAGACCGAAGGTGCCGCGGGCCCGCTTCGTGCGTGTGCACTTAAGCCGGAACTCGCCGTCGCGCTTGACTTCGACATCGAGATCCTGGAGCGCGCGCATGACCTGGTCGAGGACGGCCGGCGGCAACCGGCTCGTAACCGTCTTCTGATCGATGACGCCGGCGTGATAGCGGACGCTTGCCGGGTTGAAGGCGCGGACCGGCCGCGTCGAGGAGGGAGGCGGCATCGCAAGCGCGTCGGCCGCCTGCCGGGCCGAAGCGGTCGTCCGCTGCGAGCTAAGCGAGTCGCCAGCGGCCCGGTACGACGACGGCGCCGTCGAGTGCGTGCTGAGCGCGGCCGACGGCGGCGGAACCGCACCAAAGTCGGTCGCGTCAGTGACGACGAGGGCCGGCGCGAGCGAGGACTCGGTCGAGACGGCCGGCGGTGAGGGCGAGGCTGGCATGACAGCATGGCTGAGATCGGTCGACAGCCGGCTGGGCGGCGGGGGCGTCCAGGTCGTCGGCGAGGGGATGTTGACGAACGACTCAGTCTTGCCCGGCGAACGCCGGTCGACGGCGCCTGCGCTCATCTTGAGGCTCTTTTTGCGGAACCAGTCCATGACCTTCTGCGCCGGACCAGTCGAGGCGGTCGACGACGAGGCCACCTGGGTCGAACGACCAAGCCCACTCGACTGTGGCTGCTGCTGCTGAGCCCGGAATTGGTCGTCGACGGGCGTGCGCGGGCTTTGGGCGAGCGGACCGGTGCTCATGCGCGAGGACGGCCGGCTGGACGACTTCGAGAAGCGCGAGGTCGTGGGCTCGGTGAAAACGCTGCTAGTTGGGGTCGCCTTCTTGCTGCTCCGCCGGTCAAGGCTGTATGCAGGCAGAACTCGAGTCAGTGATGGCCTGAAAGCAGATCGAAGCCAAACGACGCACGTCGACTTGAAGGCGAGCGTCAGAGTGTTGCGCCGGCCCTTTTTGTCGGTCTTTGCCTTGGCGGCGTCGATTGGCCGGCCGGTGACTAGTTCAGACGACGGGCTGACGCTCTGGTTGCTCCGGGTTGAGTCGATCAGGGCTGACATGCGCGAGCTGGTCGATCGTGAGCGGGTTGCTTCGAGTGACGCAGCGGTGACGGCCTCCGGTTCGGGCAGAGGCTTCTCGACGGCCGGCGAGGGCAGCGCGACTTCGCGCGGCGCCGGGGCTGGCGATGAGGCCACCTCGGCTGACGCTACGACCGGCGCAGGGCTAGTGTTGGTGATGTCGGCCAAGGCCGGCCCACGGGGCGTGTCGGGTGGCGACGTAGCCTGGCCGAGCGAAGCTTTAGGCGTCGTCAGCAGGTCGGCCGGAGTAGGACCCTTGGTGTTCGGGGGTGTCGCAGGCCGAGCCATGAGCTGCGACGGTGCCGGCGTCGGGAGCGCCGTGTCGGCGACCGAGGAAGCCCCAGAGCTGAGCAGCCGAGGCGGCGACGCCGACGACGCCATCTCGACATCCTGCTGCATCTCGGCTGGCGAGACGGCTGGGATGGTGATGGGAGGCGAGATGAGCGCTGGCGGCGTCGTAGCAGGCGAAGCGACCGTGTGGAACGTCGTCACGGCCGGGGCCGGAAGGACCGCACCCGAGATGGGAAGCGAGGCTGAAAGCTGCGACGTCGTCCGCGATCGGCTCGAGCTCGGCCGCGAGCGGCTGGAGTCGGCGAGGTCCATCGACTGGGACGCCGATGGCGGCGAGGGCTCGAGATCCGGACTCGGCTCAGATGCATACTCGACCTGGATGGTGTGATGCTTGCGGCGCGAGGCGCTCGTCGGCGCCGTCGTAACGTCGACGCTCGACCGGTCGAGCTGGGAGCCGCTCGCGAGCGAGCCCACCCGGGACCGAGGCTCTCCCCTGGCGTCGCCCTCGGCCAGGAAGAAGTCGCTCTCGTGGCCGACGACGTCGCTGGGCGTCCCGGCGTCGGTCCGCGACCGCGACGAGGGCGCGCGCTCCATCGGCGTCGAGACCGAGGTCGAGGCCGTCTCGCGGATGCCCTCCGCAAAGAAGTCGGGCATCGTCGTCGACGTCGTCGGGAGCGCACTCTGGTGGCGCTGCGCCTTGACACGTGTCGCGACGCCCGCGACGGTGGCCAGCAAGCCAGTCCGCGCCGACTGGCTCCGAGCCATCTCCTGGGCGGCCTGGCGCTGGGCGGCCTGCTCCTCCTTGAGCGCCTTTCGCTCCTCCATCTCCTTGCGGGCCTGCTGGCGCTTGAGCCGATGCTGGCGGTTTGCGACCTCCTCGAGCTCGTCGACCGAGCGGTCGAGCAGGTCGGTGTGCTTCTCGAGCCACGGGTGCGCCATGATGTCGCGCAGGGTCGCCCGGCGCGTCGGATCGGGGACGAGCATGATCGAGAGCAGGTCGCGTGCGACGGGCGAGATCTGCGGCGGGAACTGGAGCTGCGTGTTGAGGATGTAACGGTAAAGCAAATTGATGTTGTCGCCCTCGGGGTTGGCCGGGTCGTCGTCGAAGGGGAGGTAGCCCGAGAGCATGGCGTAGAGAATGACGCCGCAGCTCCAGATGTCGACGGCTGAGCCGGCGTACAGGCCCTCGGCGACGACGAGCTCGGGCGCGGCGTAGCATGGGCTGCCGCATGAGGTCGCCATCAAGTCGTCGCGCGAGGCGTCAAACTGGTTGGCAAAGCCAAAGTCGGTGATGATGACATTGCGCGCCTTGTCGAGCAGGAGGTTCTCGAGCTTGAGGTCGCGGTGGATGATGTTTTTCGAGTGGAGGTAGTGGACGCCAGATATGAGCTGGGCAAACAGCTTGGAGGCATCCTTCTCCTTGAGGTAACGGTGGGCGAGGATGTGGTCGAAGAGCTCGCCGCCTGAGAGCCGGAGCGATCAAGTCAGCACGGGTCGGACGCGGCCCTTCATTGCAGGGTGACTGACCGTCAGCAAAGCCGAGGATGATGCCGATGTACTTCTCCGTCTCGACGAGGTCGTACAGACGGACGACGTTTGGATGCTTGACGTGCTGTTCGGCGCGCAGATGCAAGAGGTCAGGCTTTGAGCAACAGAGACAGGACGGGACAGAGAGAGGGGGGAGGGGGGCACGCACGCTCAGCACCTCAATCTCACGCCGGACCTTCTGCATGCGCGAGTCGCCGTCGCCGCCGAGGTTGCCCTTCTTGATGAGCTTGACGGCGCACTCCTCGCCAAACGACTTGTGGATCGCCAGCTTTACTTTGCCAAACTCGCCCTCGCCGAGCGTCTGGAGCAGGATGTACGACCCAAACTCGAGCTGGGCCCGGCGCGGGTGCTCCTTCTTGAAGGCGACGACGGCCGGGTGGTCCTCGCCAATCGTCCGCTCGCGCGGGGCCGCGCGCTCGGTCGCCGACGGCGGCTGGTGCGACGCCCGCTTGCGCGACTGCGAGCCGGCAGCGACCGCCGCCTGCTGCTGCTGCTGCTGCTGCCACTCGTCGTGCTCGCGCGAGACGTGCTCGTACTGGTAGAGCTGCTCCTCGGGCGTGAGCGTCGCGTTGTACGGCGCCGTCGACGGCTGGTACGAGACCGGCCGTGCGCGCGCCGACGCCTGGGCCTCGTGCTGCTGCTCGGCCCGCGCCCGCGCGAGCTGGCGATCGCGCTCGACCGCGTCGACCTCGGCGTAGAAGCTGGCGCCGTAGCCGCTGGAGTCTATCGAATAGGGCTCGGACGGCACCGGCAGCGGTTGCGGAGGCGACATAGGCGGCGAGGGGTACCGGTCGGCAGGGTGGGCCGAGGCCGAGGGGTAGGACCCGCGGTGGTCCTTGGCGAGCGCGTCGTCAAAGTGAAACGACGACGAGACAGACGTCATGCTCGCTGACGGCGAAAGGACGGGGGTGACTAGGACAAGCTTGACGGCGGAAGGAGCATCAGGTGGCGAGACCGGGCGCGAGGGGGAAGGAGTTGAAAGGGAGCAGCGGTGTGAGGAGAGAGGGGAGGGGGGTCAGCTGCTGACCAGGGCTGGAGACGACGACAACGACGTTGGCGGGTCAGAGCCAACGGCGCTTGGCCGGCTCCGAATGGGCAGCGGCCAAGTGTCCAGCGCAATCTCCACCTTAGATGGCCTCGGCAGCGTCGACGAAAGGAAAAGCAAGCGTGCGCACCTGGAGCCGGGCAGTCTCAGCGCGGGGGGAGAGCGAGGCGGTCGAGCTGCGACGTGTGCGCTAGGGCAGACGTGCGTCTGGGCCGTCCGAACGAGGCAGACGATCGGTCTGAGAGAGGAAGGAGGACGCTGTCGGGACAGGCAGAGAGCGGCAGGAAGGGAGGACGAGGAGGCCGGCCGGAAGAAGGAGGAGGCGGCGACAGGAGGGCGGATCAACAACGCCGCGGTTAGGCGTCACCGGGACAGGAGGGCGTAGGTCTGAGCTGGTGCGCGCGCAGGAGGTCCGATTCCTCACTCGGAGGCAGGAGAGAGAAGGGGAGAGGTTCGCGTAGAGGGCAAGGGGACGCGTGTATCGGCCTTGGGCTGGGGACAGACGGGGGACGGGTGGGAGGGAGGCGAAGGAGGGAGCGAGCGTGAAGCGAACAGGCGTCGCTGCTGCTGCTGCAGGCTCTGGGCGCGTCCAGGGCCGCGCGGGCGGCCGACCCTTTGCGGCGCGCAGCAGACCCGCACGCGTCGCCCTGCTGCGATCTCGCCCCGCGTCAGCAGGCCCTCTCTGGTTCGTTTATGCTTTCAACGAGGAGCGCGCCATCGTCCCTTGTCGGCCGCCGGGCAACCCTCCGCTCGTACTGATGCGAGGATCGAGCGCGCGCAGAAGAGCAGCAACAGTAGTGATAGATGCGGGTATGAGCTGCTGGCTGTCTCGCGTCGGCCGGAGCGAGACGAGGGTCTCTGCCTCCCGCGTGAATGAAAGGGCCGTTGCGGGGGACCCACGTAGCGTGAGCACTATAATTTTATTTATCTTTCCGCTCCGTCTCGCAGCCATGTGAAGGCAGGCAGTTCTTGCCCTTCACGCTCAGGTCGCTGACCGGATGCGGGATCGGGGGACCGGCCGGGCGCACAAGTCCAAGCGGCGAGCATCATTCAAGATGCAGAGCGACAACACGCGCCGCTCAGTCGCGTTCGTCGCCGCTCGGCTCGTCCCGGTCGTCCTCGTCCTCCTCGACATAGGCCTCGCGCAGCGTCCGCAGGCCCTCCTCGAGCTCGCGGGCCTCGTCCCGGCCAAAGGCATCGCCCATGCCGACGAGTCGAGGATCGCGCCGCGTTCGGACAAACTCGGCGACATTGTCGACGAGGTGCGTCAGGTAGTGTCGTGTGGCTGTTGACGTCGTCACGGCAGATGCGATGGGGATTGCCGTCAACGGCGGGTCGCCAAAGATGCGCCGGGGGAAGGGCGCTGCCAACGGCAAGGGCGGCCGGGCGGTCAGGCTGAGGATGGAAAAGCGAGGCATGGTCAGCGCGATGCTGATGTCTCAAGGAGAGAAGAGGACGTACGGGGAGAAGAGAGCGCCCTTGATACCTGACCGCGCCTGCAGCGACTCGAGCACGGAGGGGAGTGACGACGGCGGAATGCCTCGGAGGACGGCGTGGCTGAAGAACAACGTGACCTTGGTATCCTATGAAGACGCGACAAGGTCAGCCGAGCAGCTCTTAGGACATGCGGTGCATGAGTGATAGGGAGCATGACGCACCACAGCCGACCCATCCTCGGCCGTGTTCTCGCTGCGGAAGACGCTGAAGTCCCAGCGGCCGCTCTCGGCGGCCTGAGCGTCCCAGACCGGGACGCTGCCCTCAAGGCCGAGGATACGCGTGTCGCCTCGCCAGTTGAGCCGGCCAGCAAACTCGCTCATACCCATCTGACCCCGGTCGCGCTTTGATCTCAGCGGCAGTAGAGCAGACGCCAAGTGGGCCGATAGGAGGCCCGACGTCTCAAAGATGGACGACCGATCGAGCGGCAAAGGGAAGGCGACGTCGACAGGCGCCGCAGCCGGGTCTGCGAGCGGCAGGATGAGTGCGTTGGCGCCAGCGAGGGACAGGAGTGTGGCCGACTCGGTGAACACGCGTTGCATGCCGGCCCAGGGGTCTGACGACGGGCCGATGGCGCCGAGTAGGCCAAGGGCGAGGATGTCGCCTTTGGGAAACTCGTCCTTGACAACCTCCTCGACAATGCCAGACGCCAGCGCGCCAAAGCCGGTTGACATATCGAGACCGACCTGTACGCCCTGGAGGAGGTCGCACTCCTCGGCAAACAGGCGAAATGAGTCATCGACCTGCTCTGACTAAGCTCGTGCAAACCCGCCGGTAGGGTCAGCTCAAGTCGTTTGATGAGCAGTAAGCGCTGGGGGACGGACCTTTTTGAGCGAAGCCCAAGCCTCGCCGCCGTCCTCCCACTTGCCCATGCCACTAGAACCCTCGGGGCTCTGCGACTTGAAGCGCGGCTCGAGTGGGAGGAGCGACCGCGGGTGGTAGAAGACGCGGTTGTAGTCGGACCAGTACCGCGGGTTCGCGACCTCGGGCGAGGGCGCCTCCGGCTCGGCCGCCAAGAGAAAAGTCTGGTAAGGGGAAGGCTCAATCTTCTCGGCCATTTGGAGACGTTGCGGCCTGAAGACACAGCAAAGGACGACGAGCAAAGGTTTTAGTCGACCGGCGAGCAGCGTGCCTCCGGGCAAGGCCAAGCGTACTTGTCGGCATCTGCGGGGCGCGCAGCCTCCTCGTCGTCCGAGTCGTCCTCGTCCGACTCAGTGCCGTAGAGCGCGTTGATATTGGGTAGCGCGCCAAAGTTCTCTGCAAGAAGGAGTGGCAGCCGAGATGGAGACGTCAGCATCCGAGCTGTGGAGTCCTCGACAGGCAGGGCTGGTCGAGGCAGCGACGATCGAGGGGCGCAGGCAGACCCTTGAGATCGACGAGGATCATGCGCGGCATGTACGTCTCGTCGCCCTGGCAGACCACGCAGGCGGTGCAGCGTCGGCATCGTCAGCAGATGGCCAAGAGGTCAATTCGACAAGGCCAGAGCAGGACGGACGTTGCGGCCGACGCCCTGCCGCCAGTCGACGTCGTGCTCGACGCCATGATCGACGTCGGCGTCCGAGTAGGCAAAGAGCGACTCGGCGACGTTCCACTGGTGCGTCGCCAGATGGGCCGCGCGAGGGCCTAGGTGGAGGTGGACGATCTCGCGCATCGGACCTCCGCCAAGATTTGGCTTGCTGCTGCTGCCGGTTTGGGTCGAGGAGGGGGAGGCGATGGTAGGAGAGCGAGCGGCCTGTCAACGACCGATGAATCATTGGCCGGCCGCCCTCGGCGACAGACAGCTCGAAAGGGCGGCCTGCCTTTCGTCCGCAACGCCCACCAGCTCCCTTCGCTCCGAACGCCTTGCGCAGAGCATCACTACTCTCCTTCTCTCTCTCACATACAAGATCATCATGGTACGTCGGCATTTCATCATCACGGAGTGCCTCCCAGAGCCCGGCCAGGTCAGCTGAACCGCCCACGAGCTCCCTTTGTCCAGGCTCCCCCGGCAGGACGCGGACGTGGCGGCAAGTTCAAGGTCAAGCGTGGCGGCGGTCGCAACTTCAGCCGGGACACGGTCGCCGTCGAGGGCGAGGATGCGTTCAACAAGTGGTGCGTTCCTGCCAGACAGCCCTTGGCTGTGCTGAGCTCACAGCTGGAGAAGGCGGTCGGCTTGCGCACCTCATGGCGAGACTGAACGCCGTGGCTCTCCGTCCGCGACCTCCTAGGCAGAAGGGCGACGACGACGACTCTGACGAGGAGTCGGGCTCCGAGGAGGAGTCGGAGGAGGAGTCGAGCGAGGACGACGGGCCGGCTGCTACCGTCGGCTTCACCGCCGACCCCAAGAAGGCCGCTGCCTTCGGCGTACGTCCCCCCAACCGCCCGTAGCTCCGCAGCTCGGGTCGCTTACGCCGGCTCCTTCTGCAGAACACCGTCGACGAGGAGGAGCAGGAGCTTTCGCGGGCCGAGCGCAAAGCGCTGAAGAAGAACAAGAAGGTCGTCAAGAAGGAGTCGAGCAGCGAGGAGGAGAGCGAGGAGGAGGTTGTCCCCGTCAAGAAGGTCTCGAAGGTCTCAATTAACGCCCCGCCCCCGAAGAAGGCGCCGGCTCAGATCCCCCTGGCCGAGATGAGCCGCAAGGAGCGGTGCGTCGGCTCGCTCGTTTGAACCTCCTGCGACCCGCCTCTGCTGACCCTGCCTATGCTCCGCCTTCCGTCACAGCGAAGCAGCCGAGAAGAAGGCTGCTGCCGAGCGGTACGCCGCCAAGCATGCTGCCGGTACGTGCCGCCACTCTCGCTCGAGACATCTGACCCCTTGGCCGGCAAACTGACTTCTGATGGCTCTCCCTCGACCGCCCTCCTGCTCGACGGCAGGCAAGACGGACGAGGCCAAGTCGGACCTTGCCCGTCTCGCGCGTATTCGCAAGGAGCGGGCCGAGGCGGCCGCCAAGCGGCTGGCCGAGGCCGACGAGGCCAAGAAGGCGGCGGACGCGAAGAAGGCCGCGCAGAAGCTCCGGGGCTGAGGAGCGGGCTCCCTCATGCCGGCACAGTGTGCAATAGAAAGACTCTCTGGCCAGGTAGACTCGCACGAGCGACCGACAGTAGTGGCCCGCGGCTCGTTTGGCCGGCTGGCTGCGGAGACTCGAGACGCGCCCGCGCGCGTGCCCCGGCGGTCGGCGGTCGCCTCCTCCCTTCTCCTCTCGCCCCGACCTCCCTGCTTCCGCTCGCCTTCCTCCTTGGTGCTTCCCTACCCGTTCCCCCCGAGGGCGCATCAGCCTCCTTCCCAGCGCTTCCTGCCCATCTGTAACTCCTCGTCGCTGGCTCCGCGTCAGCAACCGCCAACCTCACCGCGATGGCAACCCCGCTGCCGGCAGCCGAGACCGTCGTCGACCTCACCGCCGACGATGGCGAGGATGAGCCCGAGGTCTCTGGCTCGGGACCTTCTCTTCGTACCTCGACCTCGACTGAGCCCGGCAGCCGGTCGACGACCTCCCACGCGTCGCCCGACAAGCAGCTCTTGGACGCAACCCTGCAGCGGAGCCAGCAGCTGCTCGCCGCGCGGTTGCCGTCGCGCTCACTGCCCGGCGACACGCCGCCGGGCCAGCCAACCTCTGCCGAAGGCATGGGAGCGTCGGCAACAACATACGGACTGACATCGCCGTCCAAGCAGAGCGTCAAGGTATGTACGGCTTCCTTCCGGCTGTGCAAGGAGGCATCGGAAGCGGAGCAGCTCAGCTGACCCCTTGCGACGCGTCGTCTGGCTACCCCTCCTCCTGCAGAACGACCGCCCTGCTCCTTCCGTCGGCCGCGGCAAACCAAGCAGTCCGGTGCTGAGTCGCAAGCTGTCAACTCCTGCCGTTCTCTCAAGCTCATCCTCGGTCGGAGATGCCGCCGAGCCCGAACCACGCCGGTCGTCGCGCACCTCCAGCGCCAGGCGTCCGTCCGCGCCGCCAACAAACGCGAGACCAGCTGCTCGCAGCGGTCAGGCTTCAGGGGCATCGATAGAGATGGCCGAGGTGGCTCTGGCCGATCCGTCAGCAAGCGTCTACGAACCTGCGGAAGCCGGGTTGATTGGGCCGCGCTCGCCTTCGGCCATCGTCTCGGCCAGCTCGAACACCATTCAGTCTGTCGCCGGCAGTCGGGCGCAGACGCCCTCGCCAAAGCCATCGGTACCGGCACCGTACTTTGCCGAGCTCGGATCGACACCAAGAGACATCAAGCCGATCATCGCCTTCGTCCCGCAGAGCGCGTCCAGGCCGCTGCGCGTCATCAAGGACGATGCTGGCCAGGACGTCATCGATCTCGAGGACACGGACGATGAGGAGCAGAGCGATGGCGACGATGATGACGAGGACGAGGACAGCGACGACGACGTGGAGAACTCGGGCGGCGAGCACCTTGGTCCGTCAGACGGAGAGGGTCTTAACACGGAGGACGATGGGCGCGCGACGGGCGACGACAGTGGCGCTGAAGGCGATGAGGACGATGAAGAGGAGGATGACGACGGCGAGACGGACGCAGACGTCTCGGCCATGGAGATCGACAACCATCTGCTCGACGGCGCCGACGGAGCCGTGCCAAACCCCGGCGGGCTCGAGGCCAAGCTCGACGCGCTCCACGAGGCCAACACCTCGCCCAGGTCAGCCATCGGCACGCCTCAGCGCAATGCCAGTGCCGGACCATCGAACCACAACGGTCCGCGCGTTCCTGGCTTCCAGTCTGGCTCGTCCGAATTCACGAGTCCGGCGTCGTCGGTCGTGCCGCGGTCGGGCGCAGCCAGTAAAGGAGACGGCGCCCATCATCCGGTCGTCAAGAAGAAGATCAAGCGCGCGCGGGCCAACTCGCCGACGACACCGGCCGTCCCGGTCAAGCCCGACATCACGCTTCGGCTCGAGCATCCGATCAAGCTCAACGAGTACACCGACTTTTCGCTCTACGAGAAGGCGCTCGACATGGGCCAGTACGACGAGGCGACGGTCGCCCACTTCTCGCCCGGGCGCATCCTCCAGGCTGTTCAGGCCAAGCGTGACCTCGACGCCAAGCACAACTCAAAGAAGCGCAAGCGGTCGAGTGGAGTCGCGCTCGCCAACGAGACGCCCGAGGAGATACTTGCGCGGGGTCTCGAGGAGAAGTATGGCGCCAAGAAGGTCCGTTCGAAGGGCCTCATCGACGACTGGATGGAGGTGCTGACGATTGCAACTTGCCCCTCGCACTCGCAGAAGAAGCACACGGTCAACAAGGAGGACTACTACGACCTCGACGACGGTTTTGTCGACGACTCGACCGCCATGGTCGACGTGCCCGAGTATGCGGGCATCCCGGTCGAGGAGGGCTTCTACGTTGCCGTCGGCGCGATTGAGCTGCGAGGCGAGGAGGAGGAAGAGTATGTTCGCTGGCAAATTATCCTTGTCCCGTCCACTGTGCTAATCTCGGCTGTTCCAATTGATCTAGACCGGACGAGCGCCACTTCCGGAAGCCGCGCAAGGGGTCGGTCGACTCGAGCTCTGATGCGGCGTCCAAGCCGAAGGCGCCGATCAAGCGTCGGCAGACCAACCTCAGCCACCTGCTCCAGGGCGACGATGGTGACGCGACCGGCGCCGGCCTTGATGGCGAACATGACGTTGAGATGGCAGACGGCCAGGCTGTATCGGCGACCTCGGCACCCATCCCCTTGACGAGCATCCCGCTCGGCACGCCCGTCTTCGCCACCCCTGCTGCCAGCAATGGCTTTCCCACCTCAACGATCGGATCGTCGGCTGCCCCAGCCGCCATGACGACGCACGAACTACCTCCACCGACGTCGGTATCCAATCCGGTCATCCTCAGCTCGAGCTCGACCAACGAGGCACCTGCCGAGAGGCCGGTCGTTAAGGTGCGAGAGTGTCTCGGCAGAAGGGGCCTGCGTCTGCGCCAAAGCTGAACTGCTGCCTTTGTCCAATCCAGCAGCAGACTCCGGCGGAGCCGTCGCTCTCGCAGCGCCCGAAGGCGGCTTCCGTCAAGCCAGAAGTGAGTACGGCTTCTACGTCACTCCAAACCTAGCCTCTCGCTGACGTTTCTTCAACGTGTTGCAGGCGGTGATTCCGACAGCGCTCATTAGCCTCGTCCAGGAGCTGCGGCAAAAGATCAAGGAGCGTACGTATTGTCTGCTGACGTCTTTAATGGGTGCTCGTTTACACCTGCTGAACAGCAACCCCCCGCGCCCCTTCCGGCAGACGACTGGAGCAACAAGAAGGTCTTCCCCGAGCACCTCCGGCCCATCATCCACCGGCTTGTCGAGGCTGCGATCGGCGTCAACTGGTACGGGCAGGACTTTTTCGACCTGTCAGTGACCCTTCTTTCTCCATCTGGCCAGGTCAACCCTCTTGTAGACTGACCTCTCGTCGCCCTGTTTCCTTCGCAGCATGCCCAAGATCTTCCCGTACAACCGCTTCACGATGCTTGTGCGTCGACGTTGTTGCCCTTCTAGTGCGAACGTCCACGTACTGACGCCCAACTTATCCCTCGCAGAAACGTGCGAGGTCCCGTTGCAGATCTCTTCACAGAGCCGGACAGAGCTAACCTTCCGTGTGTTACCCCTCAAGTTATCCGCCGTCAAGAGTTCCCGTTCCACGAAGCGCTCTTGCAGAAGCAGAGGGCTCGCCTCGTCGAGCAGTGGCGGCACGAGGTCGACGCGGAGGCCAAAATCCAGGTGCCCCGGTACCAGGCCGCGCTTAAGGATTGGGGTAAGTCTCTCGCCCTATAAACTGCACCACCGCACCGCCCGCTGACGTCCCTATCCGACCTACCAGAGGAGAAGAAGGGACGCGCTCCGTACTCGATAAACGGCCCGCCTGGATCTCCTTCCGCCTTGACGAGCCACGGGCCCGGCACCGGCGCGGACGCCGGCCCGCCGCCCGTCCTCCCTGCCAGCACCGCCTCGACGAACCTCGGTCCGACCGACGCACGCTCGCCCGACCTTGGCCTGTCCCAGCTACCCTTCATAAACGGCGGTCCACCAACGCCCAACGCAAAGTCGACCTCGGACGACAAGGTGCCCCAGCGCAAGATGCGGCTCACGTCGAAGCTGCGCGAGACGCTCTGGACGCTCTTCAACATCACCGAGGAGATTCTCGAGCTTACGAATGAGGTCAATAGCTGGGAGAGCAAGAAGCCCGAGTCTGGCCTCAAGCTGCGCAAGACGCTGTACTCCGATGTGGGTCCCCGTCGATCGTCCCGTTCGCTTCTTCCTGTCTAACTGGCGCTGACGTCCTTCCGACCGCCTGCTCACAGCTGGCGAGCTGCTTCCCGGAGGGCTTCGTCCACACAACCGACCTCTCACGAGCGGGTCAGTACGGTCTCCGATTCTCTTCACCAACCGAGGTCGCTGACCAATTTGTCCTCCGCTCTCTTTCTAGTGTCGCAACTCAAGCTCAAGTACGAGCGGAAGGACGACCCGGTCGACGACTGAGTGTCCGGGTTATGCACACCCGGCCATCGCTGCTCCATGCCCATGACGCGTTCTGACGACCGGCTGTCTGCGCGAGGTGAAAGCGTCTGACTGCGCACTAACAAATTCGCCGAGACGGATGAAAGGCCATTAGGTGTAGCGGCGGGCGGACGGTGCGATAGTCTACAGGAGGGGATGATGTAAGGCTGCGAGACGCAAGGCTGCTAATGGTCGCGAGGATGGCCTGCTCTTCCTCGCGAAAGGCAGAGGACGGCCGGCGAGTTCCGGCCGAAAAGGATGCTTGATGCCGACGATGGCGAGGTCGTCGAAGGTAGGCCAGGCCGCAGCTGAAGCGAAGCCGACGGCCCTTTCCCGGGCGCTGGCTTGACCGCGTTGACGTGACGGCTGCCCACGCCCGCGTGGGCGCGGGCAGGCGCATGGACTTGGGACCGGAGTGCCTGGGATGCACCGCCGAGGCCGAGCCGACGGCAGTTGGGAGCCTGTTCCTTGCGGGCGAGAAGCGGTCTGCCCAGTCTGTCGATGGGATGAGAGGTCGTCCAGCGATGACTCTCAGTCGGCGCCGAAGCCACTCTCGCGCCGTTGGAGGCCCTCGGTCTCGATCCGGCCGACCCTGGCCTCCTGGCTCCATTCGCCGCGAAGGAGCCTGCCAACCTCGTCGGCAACCCGGCCGAGCAGCCGCTTGGCCGGTCCGACCCCGGGCGCGCGCCACATCCATCGGCCCCATGTACGTGGCCAAGCGGCAGCGATCCAGCCGGCGGCCGGGTCCGTCTCGACCGGCGAGTGGTGGCCCTCCTGGATGGTGACAACCGTCTTGGGTTTGAGCAGAATCGGCAGGAGTGAAAGGAGCGAGAGCGAAAGGAGTTTGATGATGAGTGAGGGCGAGCGCAGGAAGGACGAGAGTGACTGGGCCGAGTCGGACGAGTCCGACGTGAACTGGATGATGAGTGCGCCTAGCTGCGTGGTGACGTACTGCAAACACACACGAGAGGAACATGTCAGTCCCCGAGGCCGATGTATGTATGCGCTGCCAAGGGGGCTGATGACTCGCGTTCCAGCTGAGACCGCCGGCCGCAAATGTCGCACAGAAGACGGTCCACCGGACACCGACGACGCCGCAGGCGACGTTCATGCCGCTCCAGGGGACGAGGCCCGTCGCGCGCATGACGAGCAGCTTCTTCCAGGCCCCACCGCCGGCGCCGGCGCCGGACGATGCGAGCGAGGCGCGGACGACGGCGAGCTGGGTCGGGAAGAGGAGCGTGATGAGGGGCGAGAGTGGGCGCGAGAGGAGGTACGAGCAGTAGCCGCCGACGGTCGTCGACAGCGTCAAGAAGGCGACGGCTGGAACGGCGGGGAACAGGGCGCCCATGAGGATGTTGAGGACGACGGAGCCGGGCACGCTCCAGGCGTGCGTCCAAACGCCAACGGCGCCGAGCGCGGTGAGCGTGTGCATGTACCCAGCCGGCGAGGCGTCCATGTAGGCCATGATGGCCCCGCTCAGGAGCTTGATGTCGGCCCCGCTCTTGGGCAGGCCGCCGCGGAGCGAGGGTGGGATCGGCAGGGCGCCGAGGAGGCCGACCATCAGGCCGAGACTGAGGACGAAGGCGAGGCCGATCCCGAGCAGCGTCGGGATCATGTTGCGCGCGAGCGACAGGATCTCCTTGCGCGTCACGCGCTTGGCCGAGGTCGTCATCGTCGTGATGCCGTCCGAGTCGGCAGCGGCCTGGGCGGCGGTCGAGGAGGTGAAGAAGTTGAAGGAGGATGAGAGCGAGGCCGAGCTGAGAGCTGGCGTCGGCAGCGAAGGGTTGAAGAAGTAGCCGTGGGAGGACGTCGAGGCGGAGCCGTCGGTCGCCGGTGGCGTCGGCGGGGCCGCCGTGAACGAGAGGGTCGGCTTGCGCGAGAGTGACGGCGGGAAGCCCGGCAGCGGCAGGAGCGGCAGGTGGATCTGCGACTGAACCTTGATCTTGAGCGACGAGTCGGATCCGGCGTCGGACGAGTCGTCTGAGCCGATCGTTCCCTCGTCGTCCGAGTCGAGCAGGTCGTCCTCCTCGCCAATGTGGCCGGGCAGCGACTCGACCCAGCCGCCGACAGACCGCCGGCCGCCGTCGAGCTCGAAGCCTTCCTCGCGCTCCTTGCCCTTGGGGCCACCTGTCCCGGACCAGCGCTCGCCGAGCGAGGCACTTCGCGACCGGGCGCCGCCACTCGAGGGCAGGACGAGCCGGTCCATGTGGTTCGAGTATGGCTTGTCGGGCGTGTCGGGCTCGGGCACGGGCGCGAGGTTCGAGATGGGGTAGATTGACAGCGTCGGCGCGCGCGACCTGGCGTACGACGAGGCGCCGAGATGCTGCGGCGATGACGAGGGCGGCTGGAAGTTGTGATGATGGTGGTGGAGGTGCTGCTGGTGGTGGTGAGGCGACTCGCGCCCTTGGGAAGGGAGGCCGTGCGAGGCCTGGAGCGAGGGCGACAGGAGGAGCGACGAGGTCGACAGCGAGGCCTGAGGCAGCAGCGGACCCGGATTCTCGTTGGACGTGATGGACCGGCCTCTAGGAGAGGATCAAGGCGAGGTCCATTGGAGGGGAGCAGAACCGGCGGCCGGGTCGGATCAGGGGCAGGCGAGGGGGCGTCCTCCCGGTCAGTGCTGTGACACTTAGCGAGGGCTCGCCTCTGCGAAGCGACGCGGCTCAAGCATGCGGGCAGAACGGACCTCGACCGCATCCTGCTCGCGACCGGGCGCCGGGCGGTGTTGATGCCGACGCTCGTGCTAGTCCCCGGCGGTTCGGTCGGCCTGAGGGAGCCTGCGCTCGGCTTGCGGTCGAGGGTCGGCGGCGGCGCGGTCGAGGTCGAAGGTACGGTCGTCGTCGTCGTCGTCGTCGTTGACGGCGGCATGGCGGCGGCGGCGGCGGGATGCTGCTCACGGGGTCGACCAAGCAAGCAAGAGGGTGGGGGGCCTCGAGTGTGCGCGGGGAGTGGCCGAGCCGTTGGTCGGGCTCTGCAGCAGGGGCAGCAGCAGCAGGTTGTGGCGGGGGGGGACGACGGTGGCCGAGGGAGGGGGTGGCGACGCCCGAGCTGTCAGCACGGCCGACCGCTGACGCGAGCCCGAAGCCCGGCCCCCCCTGGCAGCCCGCCGCCCAGGTCTGCGTCCCGGCCTCATCGCAGCGAGCCTGCTCAGAAGAATGGCTTGCAACGAGCTCGCGAGCAGGCTCAGGCAGGCAAGCAGGCCGCTTCTCTATGCACGCGATGGGCAGCTTGCAGAGGGACGTTGGTGCTGCCCTTGTCATGGGTTGAGCTCGCTCGGCGGCCGACGTCGCGTCTGCTCATGCTGCCCGTCGCGAGCTGGCCGCCGCTGATGGCGGCCGAGGCCAGCCGGCCAAACCGCCGCCTCTGGGCCGCTGGCCCGGGCGCTGACCCAGCGCGGCCTTCCAGACCGAACCCCCCGTCCTCCGTCCGTTCGGGCTGACGGAGGCACGAGGGTCAAGGGAGAGCCTACTTATCCAGCGCCTGCGAGAAAGGGAGAAGGTGGAGAGGGAGACGCTAACGCTTACCCTCGCCTTGAGCAACCCTCGCCTAGCCCAAGCCTGCCCTTCGCCTCGCCTTCCTTAGCTCCAGCCGCCCGACCCCGCCTGCTCGGCTCTGCTCGGCTCCCAACCCAACCCTCTCTTCCGCTCCTCGACGCACGCTCAGCTCCGGCCTGCCCCAGTCAGCCCGCCCGTCCGGGGGGCCCCCC
>Ga0308160_10003374_pt1 | contig 18078 bp, 19 predicted proteins | sample PhyFR1_FD_201036 | JGI IMG/M metagenome (GOLD analysis project Ga0308160, IMG submission 201036) | Phyllosphere microbial communities from UC Gill Tract Community Farm, Albany, California, United States - DLSLF.R1 | ecosystem: Host-associated > Plants > Phyllosphere > Unclassified | place: USA...
ATGGTTTAGCAAGAGCCGTTTGAGCAAACGCAACGAATTGTCCGAAATGGGCACTCGTGTTGTGTGCTTCAATTGCAGCTTGGTCTTCCCATTTTTCAATCATCATGAAGACATTTTCGTCTTCTGTGCTTTGGAACAAGTCATAGCTGATGTTACCTGCTTCAGCACGTGATCCTGCCACTAGTGTTTTAGTTGCTTCTAAAAATTCTTCTCGTTTTGCGGGTTGTACTTCTAATTTTGCTTCGATGGCGATCATCGGAAAGCCTCCTTTGTAATTTCGTTAACTTAAGCATCTTAGCACCTCCGAATTCGTTACGCCATAAAGATGCTCGGACGATTGATGATATTTAATTACGGGTAATTATAGATGTAATTATTACTTTGTGCCACATCAGAGAAAGGAGCAACGAAGATGCGCGTTGAGGTATTTTATTTTGAGGATGACGGTCACATTCCGAACAACCCGACATTCCCGGTGTTGATTTATCGGCATGCATTTGAAGAGCCATCACACATCAAACAGACCTTCCATGCACATGACTGGCGTAACAGCTGGGTGGATGGCATTTTTGACTTTCATCATTATCATAGTATCGCCCATGAAGTGATCGGTATTCTCGAAGGGCATGCAACCGTTCAGCTGGGTGGTCCGCTCGGTAAGACCTTCACTTTGACGAGTGGCGATGTTCTCTTACTTCCTGCCGGTACGGGCCATAAAGCACTTGATACAAGTCGACACTTTCGAGTAATCGGTGCCTATCCGGATGGTCAAGATTACGACACCCTGACAGGTCAAACAAGTGAACGCCCGGAAAATCTTCAACGTATTCGTCAGGTGAGGCGTCCTACTCAAGATCCTGTATTCGGTGATCACGGTCCCTTGTTTGAACATTGGTGACGTCTCCTTCTCTTGAAGAAGACGTTTTTGTTCCGAGTTCGCGTGGTAAACCCTACTATTGTCTCTCTACTAAAGGAGGAAGAACGATGAACGAAACAGAAAAGACGTTGATACTCGCTGCATTAAAGCAAAAAACGGTGACGCTTCCCGATCAGACGCACGTTCGGGCACTCGGACAAGGTACATGGCGCATGGGGGAAGAGTCGGAGAAGCATGAGGCTGAAATCGAAGCGCTCCGTGTCGGTCTCGACAGTGGGATGGAACTCATCGATACGGCAGAGATGTATGGAGAAGGTGCTTCTGAAGAATTGATTCGTGACGCGATCGCTGATCGACGAGAAGAAGTCTTTCTCGTCTCGAAAGTCTACCCGCATCACGCTGGTGGGGAAGCGTTAAAAAAAGCTTGTTCCGAATCGCTTGAACGCCTCGGTACGGATTATCTTGATCTCTATCTTCTTCATTGGCGTGGTGACATTCCACTTGAAGAAACCGTCGAAGGACTGGAAGCTTTAAAACAGAAAGGCAAGATTCGCCGTTGGGGTGTATCAAACTTTGACGTATCAGACATGAAAGAACTGTTGGCACTGCCAAACGGTGATCAATGCGCTGTCAATCAGGTACTCTATCATCTCGGATCACGCGGAATCGAGTATGAATTGCTACCGTTACTACGCGAACATGGTATTCCAGTAATGGCGTATTGCCCACTAGCTGAAGGTGGTTCACTACGCGATCAACTCCTGAATCATCCAACCGTTGAGGAACTCGCTGAGACACATGGTGTTGAACCGGCACAGATTTTACTTGCTTGGGCGATGCGTGAAGGTGACGTCATCGCAATTCCTAAAGCAGGACAAGCACATCATGTCGAAGCCAACGGTCGCGCCGCGCTCCTGAATTTGACAGAGGAAGAGCTGGTTGCACTTGATCAAGCATTCCCAGCACCAACAAAAAAAGAACCACTCGATATCGTTTAAGGAGGTCATTTTCATGACAAAACATGTTCAACTCGGTCAATCTAAATTATTCGTTCACCCCATCGGTCTCGGTACGAATGCTGTCGGTGGACACAACTTGTATCCAAATCTCGATGAGCAAGCCGGACGCGATCTCGTCCGTGTCGCTTTGAAGCAAGGAATCAATTTCCTCGATACAGCTTTCATCTACGGACCAGAACGTTCGGAGGAACTCGTCGGTGAGGTCTGGAACGACACAGTCGCTCGAGAAGATGTCGTGCTCGCGACGAAAGGTGCGCATCAGTTCGTTGACGGAAACGTCGTCATGAACAATTCACCAGACTTTCTCCGTCAATCGGTCGAAGAGAGTTTAAAACGTCTTCAGACAGACTATATCGATTTGTATTACATTCATTTTCCGGATGAATCGACACCAAAGGACGAAGCCGTCGCAGCACTTGCTGAACTGAAAAAAGAAGGAAAGATTCGCGCAATCGGTGTCTCGAATTTCTCACTCGAACAACTGAAGGAAGCGAATAAAGACGGACACGTCGACGTCTATCAAGGAGAATACAACCTATTCAAACGGGATGCGGAAAAAGAGTTACTCCCGTACATCGTTGAGAACGGTATGTCCTTCGTCCCGTACTTCCCACTCGCTGCTGGATTATTGGCAGGGAAATATACGAAAGAGACGACATTTGACGATTTACGAAAAAACGATCCCTTGTTCCAAAAAGATGTCTTCGAACAAAACCTCGCAAAAGTCGATCAACTGCGCCCGATTGCAGAAGCACACGATGCAGAAGTCGCACACATCGTACTCGCGTGGTATCTGGCACAGGACGGTATCGATGCCATCATTCCTGGTGCAAAACGACCAGATCAGGTGACGGATACGTTGCGTACATTAGACGTTCAGTTGTCGCAAGAAGATATCGAAAAGATCGACCAAATTTTTAGCTGATCGTTCTCTTTTTATGAACATGAGCAGAATAGGCGAAAAATCATGCTGAACTTCGTATGATGGAGGCATGGAGGCGATTGATCATGAAGCACCATTTTCATTTAACCGCAGACTGGCCGGGCAATCGCAATGATGTTGGTCAGATCGAGACGGGTGAACTAAAAACAAAAATCTCAATTCCAGACGCCATGGATGGTCCAGGAGTTGGTACGAATCCAGATGAGATGTTACTTGGGGCAGCTGCTACGTGCTACATCATCACGCTTGCCGCGATGCTTGAGCGTAGTCACATTCCAAAGGTTTCGTTAACGATGGAATCTGAAGGTATCGTCGATGTTACGAACGGTGTCTTCACTTACGACGCGATTATTCATCGCCCTACTCTCTTATTACCAGCCGATCTGTCGGATCGTGATGTAGAGAAGGCACAACGTCTCGCTGAAAAAGCGGAAGGTTCGTGTATGATTACGCGGGCATTAGCAGGTAACGTCAAAGTATCGCTTGAGGCTGTTGTGGAGCGTGCGTAAAAATAAAAATGAGGATTACTCTAGCGCTAGAGTAATCCTCATTTTTATTTTCAATCAGCTTTTACGATACTCATGATATATTCACTGTTCAACCAAAAACACTTTTTCGTCGCATGTCCACCTGATGGTGTAGGATAGGTGTCGTTTTTATCTCTCGCTTTAGGTCTCACGTGGCAAACCGAAAACTCTGATTTTTTCGGTAATGAGTTCTCTTCATTTCTTCGGATGCGTCGAACCGTTTCCTCCCACACGACTTTGACTTCGTTATCCAGTACATCTATCGGCATATTCCACATCACTGCGTGACTGAAATTATATTCCCCATCTTGATTTTCTTGAAAAACAACGAATAGATATTTAGTAGTTTCAAACATCTCTCTTAAATCAGATTCTTCCCATGACTGATTAACGATTTCAGTATACTTGAACGCCGGGAAGGACATGCTCTCTTTGATTTTTCCGTTTTTTCCAATTCTGATAGTTTTCAATTTGATTTTCGCTTTCTGGAACTCCTCGGATTTCTCAGCGTTTGCAAAAGAAGCGTTAAGCATTTTAGAAGCTAATATCGCTAGTTTTGATTTCGCACTCGAACTTACTTCGAACTGTCGCTCTAAATCGATGACTGGTCGTCCTTTGAATTCATTCATCCGCATCGTCAGCCATTCTTCCAAACGCATTCCTGATAAATCATCAGTCATTTTCTCGAACGTAGATTTCCCTTTTAAAATGTATTCATTCAAGAGTACTGTCATATAAGAACTTTTCAAAGAGAATGCTCTCTGCATGGCCTTCGTATCCGAAAATGGTTGTTCACGTAAACTGTTTTTGTTAGCACCTTTCGTACATGCACCTAAGTAACTCGTATCTCCCTCTGAAAGAAGATGCGCTTCTCCTCTCTTAATCTTATCTACTATGAACTGCCAGTCAGCTTTAATGATTTCCAAATCTTTTTGGGGAAATTCGAATAATTGAGCATGCGTGATTGGATAGTCCAAACGCTCCATCTCTTCACGCCATAAGTAGTTTACAAGCAACAAAAGGCGATTTTTATAGTAAAAACTACTTTCGTCAAAAGATTCCTTAACGACATCTTGATAATTAATCATATTGAGAACGAGTCGCTCTTTAGCAGAAAAACGATTACCCTTCTTTAATTCCTTGTATGGTGTGAGTTTCAACTCCACTCCAGCTTCAGCAAAATCAGGAGCAGCATCAGAATTCGGTTTATATCCGAAATAATGTTCCTCTAATAAATTACCTAAGTTCCCTTTAGACGATTTATTCTCAATGGCTTTAGGCATTACTTCACGGAAGCTTTTACCAATCAAACCTTTAGCATGTCTTTCGATATCAATAGGATTACCAACGTCATAGTCAACTTTTCTCATAAAAAAACACCTCATAATACTATTTTATGGACATTGTACCAAAAATAGTATTATGAAGCTCGAACTCAATCATCATATCAATCACATGGATTATCTAAATCAAAATCTTCTTCCAAGGGCTCATGAATCTGGCTAGCGACATCTTCCGGAAGATGCTTAGTTAAGTTCTTATAGGTATCTTCGATTTCTTTGATGACTCTATCGAAATCATTATTAACTTCGTGTTCCCAAAATCTTAATATAGTCCAGTTCTCACATAAATAATGTTCCGTCTGTTCCTTATCTCTTTCCCTGTTTCTTTTAATTTTATTTTTCCAAAAATCAACGTTGGATTTAGGTTGTTTATAATGAATAGGGCAACCATGCCAAAAACAAGAGTCTAGAAAAACCACTAGCCGCACTTCCGGAAAAGCAATATCGGGAGTACCCAGTAACTTTCGATAGTTCTTACGATAACGTAAACCACGATGCCATAATTCGCTTCTTACCTTCACTTCCATTTTTGTATCCTTACCTCGTACTTTACTTAAGTTCTTATTCTTGACTACCATACTCCCCCTCCTCGGAATGATTCAATTGGTATCCTATTCCCTTCATCACAATCATAGAAAACAAAAAAAGATGCCATGATGTTCTAATCAAGGCACCCTAAATCTCATATCAATTGTTCAAAAAGAATTTTTCTTGTAACGGAATGTCTTCCATATGCTTATTTTCGATTTCTTCGATTCTTTTTCCCATACGTTCAATCAAACCTACGACCAAAGCATTACCCATACAGAAATAACGCATCCGATCACTCATCGTATTCGTCCACTCATCAGGAAATCCATTCAATCTCTCACATTCTAGTGGCGTCAAGAACCTTCTTCTACCATTGACCTCTACTACATGCGAACTACGATTCGTCGTCCCTTCACTAGTCAACATCGTACGTCCAGGCTTATCTAAGTCATCGATTTCAGACATTCCGCCCTCTGAGTAGATATACTTATGCCCATCAACGGAAGTACGCTCTATTTTTTTCGGTCCACGTAAGAAATTAAACTTTTCGATAGCCGATTCAGATAGATAGAATTTATCCGGCACGCTGTCTTCAGGTTGAAGAATGTCTCTCAGCAATATCGGTTTTTCGAAGACTGGTTCCGTGTGAATCGAATAGAAATTCCCATTCTCCATATATCCTGAATTATGGAAATTCGCCGAGAACTTATCTGAAATTTCGACGATGTCATCTGGTAGTTTGCCGATTAATTTTCGATTTTTAATGACTTCATGTTTAACAGGGAATGCCGGACTAAAAAATCCTTTTTCGAATAGTATGTCATCCGATTCATAAGATTCTAGCTCTTTCGAGAACCCTAAATCATTTCTAGTCGCGAATATGAAAACACGGCGTCGACGTTGAGCTTGTCCATACTCCGCCGCGTTGATGACTCTCCATTCGACTTTATATCCTAAGTCTCTGAACGTAGCCAACATGACAGCAAAATCTCTTCCTCGTTGACTAGCAGGAGATTTCAATAAGCGATCTACATTCTCTAATAAGACATATTTAGGTGATGTCGCTTCAATGACTCGTTTGATTTCCCAGAAAAGTACGCCTTTCTTACCTTGGATTCCTTTTTCGCCAGATAAACTTCTAGCTACAGAATAATCTTGGCAAGGAAACCCTCCTACAATCAGTTGAGCATCCAAGTTTTTGAATGCTTCATCACTGACTTTCGTAATATCTTCGTTCGAATGGATACCTTCTTTAAAATTAGACGCATAACAGTTAAATGCATCTTGCGCTTTTTTTGAAGGTTCCCACTGATTCCCCCATACGACTTTAAAAATCTCTGGATTCGCTTTCTCTAGACCTACTCGAAATCCACCAACACCGGCGAACAACTCAATAGTATTTAAATTCATGTATTTACTCATAAATACGAACGTCCTTTCGTAACATCAATAAACTCATTATAACAAACAAAATAATCATTGCATAGATCGAAATTTCATTTTTCGAAAGAATGAATACAAAACGAAGTCGCCAGCTATCCACATGTGGATAACCACATTTATGGTATACTTATGGCACTTATCCACAAGTAGAAATGAGGAAACTAACATGTCTCGTGAACTTTATCCGATCGTCGTCAAACCAGAATGGATTGAATCGATTCGAAGCGGTTATCCCGCTTTACGCAAGGAAATGTTCGAAGCTTTGCACCATGTCAAAGAGGCAGGCGGACTGCTTCATCTGATGACAGAACATAAAGAATACCTCGCGACCGGTTATTTTGGCAAGCAGGAAAAAGGTGTCGGTTGGACCCTCTCGATGGACGAACAAGAAGCGATCGATGTCGCCTTCTTCAAGCAACTTTTTGAAAAAGCGTTAGACAAACGAAATGAATTTTTTGAAGAGTACTCAGAAGCCTTCCGTATTTTTAACGGCGCTGGGGATGGTATCGGTGGATTGACGATTGATTGTTATGATCATCATTACCTCATTACATTCGAAAATGAAGGCATCTATACATTCCGTCCACTGATTCTTGAAGCTCTTGAATCACTACTGAATTATAGAAGCATTTATGAAAAACGAGACTTCCTCGTCGATCTTCAACCGGTCAAAGGCGACGACTTTTTGAAAGGGGAACGAGGAGATTTCCCTGAAGTCGCACAAGAATATGGTGTGTTGTATGAATATGACTTGGACGCTGGTATGCGGACTGGTTTTGACATTGCCCAACGTGAACTTCGCCGAATCCTTCTCGATTCCGTCGAACGAAAGACCGTTCTTAACCTCTTTTCCGATACAGGAACGTTAACGGTAGCTGCCCTTTATGGTGAAGCTGCCCGAACGACAAGCGTTGATTTCTCGACACGTAGTCGAAATAAGACAAAAGATAATCTGATGTTGAACAGTTTTACTCCCGAAAAACAGAAGATTTTAGTTCAGGATGCGTTCGACTATATCGAACAAGCAGATAAAAAAACTCGTTTTGACGTCGTCTTGTTCCATCCGCCTGTACAAGTCAATACACGGACACGTCAGTTTCGAACAGAACAGGATCTCGCCCTTTGGATCCAAAAAGTCATTCATCTGACGAATCGCGGAGGACTGCTTGCGATTACGACAGATAGTTCTGCTCTTGATGCGTCACAATTGAAAAAAGCTGTGGAGCAAGCTTTCAACAAATTGCGTCAAAAATTCGAAGTCGTGTGGGAGCAACCGGAGCAGAAAGATTTCCCGACGCCTCCTTCCATGCCACAACTCGCCCCAAAAAGTATTCTCGTTCGTCGTAAATGACCTGTTATCTAAAAAATCCGCTACTGAATTTTTCAGTAACGGATTTTTTATATTTTTAACAGGAAATGTAAAATGAATGGAGAATCATTTTTTATGAGTTGGATAGACACTTACCTTACCAAAGTGTGATGTTTGATCAAATCGTTGATAGAGATCATTCAACGCATCGCGTTCATAAAGAATCCGTTCTTCAATCCGAATTTCAATCGTTCCCTCTTCCACTAAACGAATGAGTTCTGATAAGTGACGTTGCTGTTGTTTCATCTCATCTACTTTTCCTTTCAGCAACGGAAGCGCGACGAACACAGCTTCAAGTGACAAGGCTTTACTATGCATCATCGTTAAATCTTGTGTCGTCCGTGTCGCGATCGAAATGATGCGTCCTCGCTCTTTTGCGAGTATGAACGATTCTTGTAAATTATCACCACCAACCGTATCAATGATGACATCGAATCCATCTAGATTTAATCGTTTTAGTAACGCTTCAGCTGATTCTTCCTTATACCGATGAACGCGAATCCCTTTCGCTTCCAGCCAGGCTGCCTTCTCGTCAGAAGAGGCACTCGCTGTGACGTCACATCCATAATGACGAGCGAGCTGAACAGTAAGGTGCCCTACTCCCCCTGTTCCACCTGCTACATATACACGGATTCCTGGAGTAATCGCGATTCGCTCTTTTAAAATCTCCATCGCCGTCAATCCAATCACCGGTAAACACCCAGCAACTTCAGCCGAGACTCCTTCCGGCCGCAAGACTGCCATCTGTTCAGGCACAAGCATTTCTTCTGCCAACGCACCGGCACGTGTTCCAAGTCCACCACCGAATGCGACGATACGATCGCCGATAGAAAAAGACGTCACACCCTCGCCGATTTCAATGACTTTCCCCGTTACATCGCCCTGGAGAATTCCAGTCGTCGATGCCGCTGCCACATGTCCGAAGAACATCTTCGTATCAAGTGGATTGATGCTTGACCCCTCGATTTGAACCCGTAATTCGTACTGCCGCGCTTTTTCAGGTGTGACGTCTTTTTCTGTAAGTGATGCGTCTTTTCCGTACTGATCGACTACGAACGCTCTCATGAAGAATTCCCCCTTTTTCATTATTAGTCTATCATGATTCAGAATTCTCTCACATTAGTCGTTCATGCTATGATGAACATATCTTATGACGAGAAGGGACGTTTTTGATTTGAAACAAGAATTGATTGATCGTCTTACTACATACGTGAAAGTTGATACACAGTCGAACTATGAAAGTACGACAGTTCCAACAACTGAAGGACAATGGACACTAGCTCGTTTGCTCGTAGAAGAATTAAAGACAATTGGCATGGAAGAGGTCACGGTCGATGACAATGGGTATGTCATGGCGACGTTACCTGCCAACACAGATGCGGACATTCCGACAATCGGTTTCCTTGCTCACCTGGATACGGCAACGGATTTTACGGGCACGAATGTCCGTCCGCAACTCGTGGAAGCATATGACGGAAATCCGATCACGTTAAGTGAAGTACCGTCCGTCATCCTGTCGCCAACTGACTTTCCGGCACTACACAACTATGTTGGTCATACCTTAATGACAACGGATGGTACGACATTACTCGGTGCTGATAATAAAGCCGGAATCGCAGAAATCATGACAGCGATGCATTATCTGATTTCACATCCGGAAATCAAACATGGTCGCATTCGTGTTGCCTTTACACCGGATGAAGAAATTGGTCGTGGACCACATCACTTCAATGTCGAAGCGTTCGATGCCACGTATGCTTATACGGTCGACGGTGGTCCGCTGGGTGAACTCGAATACGAAAGCTTTAATGCAGCGGCTGCCAAAATCGTCTTCCACGGAACGAATGTCCATCCAGGAACAGCAAAAGATAAGATGGTCAATTCGCAGAAACATGCGATGGCATTCCACGATCGGCTTCCTGGAGAAGAGTCTCCTGAATTCACGGATGGTTTCGAAGGCTTCTTCCACCTGATTTCGTTTGACGGTTCTGTCGAAAAAACAACACTCGACTACATCATTCGTGATTTCGATCGTGAGGCGTTCGAAGGACGGAAACACTTCTTATCTGCCCTTGTCGATGAGTGGAACAAAAAGTATGGAGCTGGCAGTGTGGAAATCGATTTACACGATCAGTACTACAACATGCGCGAAAAAATCGAACCCCATATGCACATCGTCGATATCGCTCATGCAGCGATGGAGTCGCTTGACATCACACCGATTATTAAGCCGATTCGCGGTGGAACGGATGGATCACAACTTTCATACATGGGTCTTCCGACACCGAATATCTTTACCGGTGGCGAGAACTACCACGGCAAGTTTGAATTCATTTCGGTCGATAATATGGTCAAAGCAACACAAGTGATCATTGCCATCGCTCAAGGTTTTGAACAAGCTTCGCGCTAATCAAAAAGCAGATTCTCAGCGCTGAGAATCTGCTTTTTTCATGTCTGGCGTTGTTGTTTTTTCAAGCGATAGATGTAACCAATCAGCAAAAAGATAATCAACGTCGAGGCAATCATGAGTTCCTTCGACCATTCACCGACGAAGGAGTTGGAATTTTCCTCAATCTTTCGCTCAGGCATCTGTTCTTTCATCTGGTCTGCTTGGTGCTTCGTGATTTTAAAGCTGTCTTTCCACTTCCATGTCTTTTCTTCTCCTTCAACACGGATATTAATTTGATACGTACCTGGTTCTAAGATTCCCGTCGTTTCAATCGGTGTTCTCATATAAATCGATGGAGCAAATCGAACTTCCATCTCTTTACGGACGACGACTTTTTTGCCTTGCGTGACGACGGCTTCGAACTTCATGGGCTGACTGATCGTCGGTACCTGATTGGCTAGCTTTACGAAGACGGTCGGTCTAGAAAAAGACGATTTTGCCTCTACCCCTTCGTACGTAATCTCGGGCGCCAGTTCTTTAATCGAAGATCGGACTTTCAAACCGATGATGTAAGAGTGACGATTTTGAATACCGATTGTATTTTTTTCAGCTGTTTCTTTTTCTGGTTTCTTCTCGACCCGAACACCAGCTAACAAGGTACCGTCTAAATCGTTCACGATCTCAAGTGGTAAAGAAACGACTTTTGATTCGCCTCCCTTGATGAACGTCGATGTCGCGTTCGGTTGAATGAGATCCGTCAACGAAGTCGGAGCTAACGGGACCGGTTTCTTTTGATCGTAAACGATCAAACCATTATCGTTCGTCGTTGCATTCCGGATTGATGTCAAAAACGTATGATCATCAGGTCCGTGATTGAAAATCCGAACTTGAATGTTTGTCTTTTGTTTTGCCGTCATACGTAAGTCAAAGTACGAGACACCAGAATCCACTTGGTAGGCATTCGGAACGGCTTCAATCGAAAAATTGACGCGATCTTCTGCAAAACTAGTCGAAGGTATGACGCAGAATAACAATACATAAAGTAGTATAGCAAGACAACTGGCTCCCCATCGTTTCATCTTTGTCTTCACCTGCTTTCCAATCAATTCACGACATCCGTAAGCGTCCAGTCGAGTGTTGCGGTGTGTGTGCCTTGCACTTGAGAATTGATTGGTACATTGAGTTTGATGTAATCGTTATCGGTTCCATTACCCTTCCAGTAAATTTGCCAAGTTGAGAACGTTCCTTCTGGGGATGTTAATATCGTTTGCGCATCTCCTGCATTTCCTGGTGTCAATGTTATATCTCCTGTCGTAGGTGCCGCGAATCCTGATACATTCACTAATGTTTGAACAGTACCGGCATCAATGGATAACGTCGAACCTATTAACGAGGGCTTTCCACCTTCATCTATAAAGTCTCCCAACTTCACGATTACTTCCCATTCTGTCCGATTAACCCGTCGATCCGTTACTTGGAGAAATGGTTTTTGATCAGTCGCCTTAAACTCAGCTTTATTGGAAAGCAATTCGTTTGATCCAAAATCAAAGTTAGGCGCATAGTCGAGTGTCAATGCTCCTGTATTTCCTGTAGGTGTATTTCCGCCGTTTTTGTCTGGTTCATATGGATTGTTCGGGTCCCGATCATCTGGATCCACGATGACCGGTGCTTCATTCGTCGTGAACGTAATTTTTGCCGTCGACTCGCCCGTAGAAGTCGCCGCCCATGCAGTGGTTGTTCCTAAAACCAAAGCTGTACTCATCAATACCGTCGAAACAGCGAAACGTTTCTTCATTTCTGTTCTCTCCTTTTCATGGTGCATTGATTAAACTCCATTGAATGTCTGCGCTATACGATGAAGGTTTTGGATATTTGCCAGTTAAGTCGAGAATGATCCCTTCGTTTTCTGCGTAGGTTAACGGTGTCTGATTCGAGCTTGCCGACATCGTCCCTGTTGCGATTTCAATAGCAGTCGATTGCAATAGTTGGGTTTTCGAAGCTGTTTTGAAATAAAGAACATCTTTCAATACATCATTCTCTGTACTCGTCAAAGGACGACTGAGATTTGCTTGTAACTTCCAGTTGTAACCTGTTGCATTTTCGTGCGAAATAGAAATCGTCATTGGGGACAAGCGAGGGATGATTTTCTCACGTCCTGTCAACTCATGACTTCCGAAATCTAGCGTATCCGGAACACTTAAGTTGAATGTAGGTCCGATTCCAAGTGTTGCTGCCGCCGTACCACTACTTAAAACATTCAAATCAACTAACCCATCTGCTAAAACACTTCGAAATGTGTAGACTTTATCGACTCCGACTGGTAGATTTCCAACTTTGAAAGATAAGGTAAATCGATCACTACTTAGAAGAGATAGCTTTAATAAAGAGCTAACATCTGCATAGATTTGGTTATTTGTTCGATCGATTATTGCTGTCACATCTCTCGTTTGCGATCCAATACCAAGTAATCCACTATAGCGATATTGCAGTTTGACGGAACTCGTCTCAATACTTTGCATCACTTCTGGTGGTAGTCGAAAAATAATATATCCACTTGATAAATTTAAGCTCAACAATCCAGAAACAGTATTTTCTAATGTGATCGTTTTAGTCGTTCCATTATAGGAAGCATCTAAGCTTGATGTTCCGAGCAATGCTACTCCAGCAAGCATCGGTGCAACCGCTTGTTGCTTCTCTTGTCTTGATTTAATTGCCTTTAAGACAGGTGCTTCAATTTCGCTCGATGATTCTTCTTCAGAATCAGGCTGCTCGGAAACTTCATTGTCCTCTTCATCTGGAGCTGTCTCTGGTGTCGGTGGGTCTTCATTCTCGGTTGGAAGTGTCTCTGGTGTTGGTGAGTCTTCATTCTCAGTTGGAGGTGTCTCAGATGTTGGTGGGTCTTCACTCTCAGTTGGAGATGTCTCAGGTGTTGGTGGGTCTTCGCTCTCGGTTGGAGGTGTCTCGGGTGTTGCTGGATTTTCACTCTCAGTTGGGGGTGTCTCTGGTGTCGGTGGGTCTTCGCTCTCGGTTGGAGGTGTCTCGGGTGTTGGTGGGTCTTCACTCTCAGTTGGGGGTGTCTCTGGTGTCGGTGGGTCTTCACTCTCAGTTGGGGGTGTCTCGGGTGTTGGTGAATTTTCATTCTCAGCTGGAGGCATCTTCTCTAATTCTATGAGTTCTTCGCATTTTTCAATTTCTTCTTTTTCCAACAAGTCCTTTTTCTTTGGATCATTCAACGTCTCTTCACAAAACGATGACGTCAAAGGCTCTGGAATCTCGAATTCCTCAGTCGTCGCATGACTGTGCGGAATCGGAAAGCTTGTTGCCAGTAGAATCATTAAGATGATAAAAAGATTCGGCGATCGATTTCGATACAAATACACCCCTCCCATCCTTATGACCTATTTCCATTGACCTATATCTCTATCTACCTTCTAAATAAGGTAAATAAACCATTAATTGGGGATTTAAAAGATATAAAATATATTAATATTTATTGATATATTAAAATTTAATGCCACCAGAGCATTAGTACAGTCATTTTATTATGATGAAATAAAAAAATGTGCTTGTCTCCAAGCACATCGAGTTTTTAATTCTTTTCTTCTGTTGTAGCATCTGGAATCGGTAATTGAACCATACTACCCGACCCACTGACGAGGGGTGACTTCCCGTCCCATTTCTTGACAGCTTCGTATTGAATCATTTCCTCTGTCAATGTCTTCTGTAGTTCTTTTTGAGCTTTTGCTAAACCTTGGGCTTCGATCAAACGGGCATCTGCTGCTCCTTTCGCTTCTACGCGAAGACGCTCTGCTTCTGCTTTCGCGATTTCAAGATCCGTTTTCTTTTTATCAAGTTCCTGCGACGCTTTGACACGCGCATCGATTGCTTCCTGTGTCTTTTCATCTGGTTTCGGCGCACCGAGTGCGACATCTTCGATGATGAAACCGATATCCTTGACGTCTTCTGCAAACTGCGTCTGAATGCTCGTCGAGACATTCCCTGATTTTTCACCGAACAGTTCAAGGACAGTGACTTTTGAGATTTGCTCACGCGATGCATCATAGAGACGTTGTTTCAGATAACCTTTTGCAATCTCATCGATTTCGATCGGTCCGAACTTGTTAAAGACTTTCGTCACCTTATCCGGTGAGACGGAGAAGCTGTATGTAAAGTCAACGACAATGTTCTTCCCGTCTTTTGTAGCAAGCGTCATGTTTTCAAGGGCTTTTGTCTGTGTTCGGATCGGATACTCCGTCACCCGTGTGATCGGTGAAACAACATGCCAGCCTTGCGATAATGTCTCATCTTTGACACCGCTTGACGGTGTATAGACGACACCAACTTGTCCAGGTTCGATTTGTTCAACGATGAACGGCGTTGTTGCAAGCAACGCTAATACAAGCACACCAGCGATGATCATCGATGGACGAATTTTTTTCTTCGGTTTGATTTCTCTCATTCTGAATCTCCTTTATCGATCTTTTCTTGGATATAGCGGTAGAGTTCCATGCCAAGCAAAACAATGAGGGCGAAAAACAATAACGTGAAAAAGATGGCCATCTAACCCCTCCTCTAACGAATTCCTTATCTTGTTCTACGCATTCATCTGGAAAATGTTTCATTTTTTTAAAAGTCTAGTTGCTTATTTTTAATTTCTGTCCTAATATGGAGGGAACTTTGCCTGCTCTACATATGGAGGGAACTTTGCCTGCTCTACGACAGATCACGATTTGTGGTACACTCGAATGAGCACATCACTTACTAGAAACGAGGGTTCATCTCTATATGATTACAGTACAAAACGTCGGTCTTCGCTTTGCAGACCGCAAATTATTCGAAGACGTCAACATCAAGTTCACACCAGGTAACTGTTATGGTCTGATCGGTGCAAATGGCGCCGGTAAATCGACATTCTTGAAAATTCTCGCTGGTGACATCGAAGCACAACAAGGCGATGTCATCATCACACCAGGCGAACGGTTAGGCGTTCTCCGTCAGAACCATTACGAATACGAAGAATTCCAAGTCATCGAAACGGTTATGATGGGACATAAACGTCTCTACGAAGTCATGAAAGAAAAAGATGCGATCTATATGAAAGAAGACTTCTCAGACGAGGACGGCATGCGTGCTGCTGAACTCGAAGGTGAATTCGCTGAAATGAACGGTTGGGAAGCGGAGTCGGAAGCTGCAATGCTTCTTCAAGGACTTGGCATTAAAGAAGACCTTCATTCGAAAACGATGGCTGAGCTGACAGGATCGGAAAAGGTCAAAGTCTTGCTTGCTCAAGCGTTGTTCGGTAAACCAGACATTCTCTTACTTGATGAGCCGACGAACGGACTTGATTTGAAAGCTGTCAAATGGCTCGAGGAATTCCTGATCGGATTTGAGAACACGGTCATCGTCATTTCCCACGACCGTCACTTCTTGAACAACGTCTGTACGCACATGGCAGATCTCGATTACGGTAAGATTCAACTATATATCGGAAACTATGATTTCTGGTATGAATCAAGTCAGCTTGCTTCACGTATGGCAAATGACCAAAACAAGAAAAAAGAAGAGAAAATCAAAGAACTTCAAGCCTTCATCGCACGTTTCAGCTCAAACGCTTCGAAAGCGAAACAAGCAACGTCGCGGAAGAAATTGCTTGATAAAATCACACTCGATGACATTCGTCCATCGTCACGCCGTTATCCGTTCGTCGGTTTCACACCAGAACGTGAAATCGGAAATGATCTCTTGATGGTCGACGGTATCTCGAAGACAATCGATGGTGTCAAAGTCCTTGATAACGTCCGCTTCTCGTTGAACAAGACAGATAAAGTCGCGTTCATCAGCCAGAGCGACATCGCCATCACGACTCTCTTCAAGATCCTTATGGGTGAGATGGAACCGGACAGCGGTACGTTCAAATGGGGCGTTACGACTTCGCAGTCGTACTTGCCAAAAGATAACTCGGAATTCTTCGAAGGCTCGGATAAGACGATCCTCGATTGGCTCCGTCAGTATTCACCGGCAGATGAGAGCGATACGTTCCTCCGTGGATTCCTCGGACGGATGCTCTTCTCAGGAGAAGAAGTCATGAAGAAAGCTTCTGTCTTATCTGGGGGCGAAAAAGTCCGTTGTATGCTTTCAAAAGCAATGCTCAGCGGTGCTAACGTCCTCGTACTCGACGATCCAACGAACCACTTGGATCTCGAATCAATTACGGCACTCAACGATGGCTTGATCGCTTATAAAGGCGCAATGCTCTTCAGCTCGCATGACCATCAGTTCGTCGAAACAATCGCGAACCGGATCATCGAGTTGACGCCAAACGGTATCGTCGATAAAGAAACGACATACGATGAGTACTTGAACAATGATACGATCCAACAGCAACTAACAGCGTTATACGCGCAATGATTTTAAAAGAGACCGGAACTGTCGTTTCGGTCTCTTTTTTTGAACACATTAAAGGAGGAATGCGATATGCGGCATCGCGTATGCGCGGCGTTGATTGAAGAGCAACAGATCCTAATGGTCGAGTTACACACGCCTTCCCGGACATTTTGGACGTTACCGGGCGGAGGTGTCGAGAGCAATGAAACAAAAGAAGAAGCTATCGTACGTGAAGTATTAGAAGAGACACATCTTCACGTCACGGTCGAACGACAACTCTACGAGATTTCGATCGATCAAGGAACGGAGACGTGTTTTCTCGTCCGACGTGTCACGAATAGTTCTGTACTTCAACTCGGGATTGATCCTGAACTACCACTTGATCAACAAGAATTACGAGCTGTTCGATTTCGACCACTGAATGAGATGCAAAATGATCCTCAGATTTCCCGTTTGCGCCTACTATCGTAACGATATAATCATTTGATGAAACGAAAGTTTAATCACAATACTTATATTTAAAATTAGCAGTCGGTAACTGATCTTTTAGTTAATCCAAAAGTACGTGAACAGTCGATGAAAGATGGAATCGGTATGCGTATTGGTCATCTATCCGGCTTAACGAGCGGTCAAAAATCATATACGAATCGATAAGATGCTAAAACGGATTCCCAGGCACGGGAATCCGTTTTTTCATGCGTTGTTCTTCTTTTGTTTCGCCGCTTCTTCTTCGACACGTTGCAACAGCCCATGAACGATTTTCTCATTCTCTCGCTCGCCTCCAAGCGACAACAGACTCTTTCCAACAAAATTGGCTCCTTCGTTCTTCCCTGTATAAATCAACAGACATCGATCAGGTCCGAGTGGTTTGAGTGTAAAGGTCATCTCGATCTTGAATATTTTAGCCAACGTAAATCCGATCGTATTTTGTTTGAAGTCGGGTTCGTTCGTATAAGCCAAATCGGTCACGATATAGGTTTCAAGTCGGTTACCCTGCATGTACGTTTGACGATACGTCGAACCGACCACACCCGGTTTTCGTTCGATTACCTCGTGCTGGACGACGTTTGGAATCAAACGCTGCAATCGCGTGTGATCAAACAAGTGCCATGCTTCCTCAATCGGAATATCGAGCTGTCGTTCTTCTCTCCACGTAATCATAGATCCGCCCCCTTTTCTATAGAAATACCCTGTCATCCGGTCTTGTAACGTCCGGTGACAGGGCGGGAGCAGATTCTTATTTTACTGTGCTT
>Ga0308160_10003376_pt1 | contig 18068 bp, 16 predicted proteins | sample PhyFR1_FD_201036 | JGI IMG/M metagenome (GOLD analysis project Ga0308160, IMG submission 201036) | Phyllosphere microbial communities from UC Gill Tract Community Farm, Albany, California, United States - DLSLF.R1 | ecosystem: Host-associated > Plants > Phyllosphere > Unclassified | place: USA...
AGTTCAGGGCGTGGCCGGCCTGGCGCATGTCGGTCACCACCGGCGCCAGCAGGTGCGGGATGCCTTCGTAGACCGACATTTCCAGCATCTTCGGGTCGATCAGGATCAGGCGCACGTCGGCCGGATCAGACTTGTACAGCAGCGACAGGATGGTGGCATTGATGCCGACCGATTTACCGGAACCGGTGGTACCCGCCACCAGCAAGTGCGGCATCTTGGCCAGGTCGGCCACCACCGGTTTGCCGGCGATATCTTTACCTAAGGCCACCGTCAGGTTCGAGGCGCTGTCGTTATACACCTTGGAGCCGACGATTTCCGTCAGGCGCACGATCTGGCGCTTCGGGTTCGGCAGTTCCAGCGCCATGTAGTTCTTGCCCGGAATGGTCTCGACCACGCGGATCGAGGTCAGCGACAGCGAACGCGCCAGGTCGCGCGCCAGGTTCACGATCTGGCTGCCCTTGACGCCGGTGGCCGGCTCGATTTCGTAGCGCGTAACGACCGGACCCGGATAGGCCGCCACGACCGCGGCTTCGACGCCGAAGTCGGACAATTTCTTTTCGATCAGGCGGCTTGTGAATTCGAGGACGTCGACGGCCACGGTTTCCTGGGCCGGCGGCGCTTCGTCGAGCAGGGCCAGCGGCGGCAGGGTCGAGTCGCCCGGCAAGTCGCGGAACAGCGGCGTCTGCTGCTCTTTCTGGGCGCGTTCGCCTTTCGGCACCGACATCATCTGCGGCTCGATCTTGATCGGCGCCAGCACCGGCTCGGCCCCACCGGCAGCGGCCGGCGCACGTGGCGGCTTCGCGGCCGCAGGCGGAGTGGTACTGAAGTCCTCGTCCAGGTCGATGTATTCGGGCACGTCGTCCGGCTCCAGGCGCGGCTCTTTCAGGGCCGGGCGCACCGGGGCCGATGCGGCCGCCTTGCTCAGTTCCAGCTGTGGCTCGGCGCGCAGGGCCGGCGCCGGCTGCTTCTCGACGTGTTTGGCGCGCTCGGTGACCACGGCTTCGTCGCGCTTGACGGCGGCGACTTCGCCCTGGCGGCGGTCTTCGCCGGCTTCCATGCGGCGGCGGAACCAGTCCAGCGTCATCTCGGCCGACTCGCCGATGCGCTCGGCCACGGCCAGCCAGGACACCTGGAAGAACAGCGAGAAGCCCAGGCCGAACAGCAGCAGCAGGAGCAGGGTCGCGCCGGTAAAGCCGAAGGCGACCTGCGAGGCATGGCCCAGCAATTGCCCAAGCACGCCGCCCGGCGCGCGCGGCAAATCGACGTCCCAGGACCACATGCGCAGGTATTCCAGGCCGACGCTGCCGGCGAACATCAGGGCAAAGCCGATCCAGCGGATGATGAACTCGTCCTGGTGCTCGGGTTCGCGCGGCGTCGGGTCGGTGTCTTTCAGGCGCCGGTAACCGCGCCAGACGGCGCGCAGGAACAGGCCGCCCCACCACCAGGCGGAAAAGCCGAAGATGAACAGCAGCAAATCGGCCAGCCAGGCGCCGGCCTTGCCGCCGAGGTTGGCAATCTGCGGCACGGTGTTCGCGTGCGACCAGCCCGGGTCCGCCTTGTTGTAACTCAGCAGGATCAGGACAAAGTACAGGAAGGCGACCGCCATGGCGATCCAGCGCGCCTCCAGCAGGAGGCGCGCAAGCCTGCCCGGCAGCGGGGCGCGGCCGGGCGTGTTGCGGGGGACATTCGAGGGAGGGGCGGAACTCTTCTTGCTCATGCTGCGTGGTGCATTCATCTTCGCGATTGCGCAATCCTGCATTCTAAGGCATATATTGCCAAGACGGCCTCATCATTCATGCTCGTGCGCATCATCGTCTATAATCTGCGTTGTATTCGACGACGAAATCGCTGTCTTGATTCTGCGCGTCCCGCCCCCAGTTTCCATTTTTCCACATCAATTCCTCTGCTCTCATGACCACTAAGAAACACGCCAAAGTCCTGATCCTCGGTTCCGGTCCTGCCGGCTACAGCGCCGCCGTCTACGCCGCGCGCGCCAATCTGCAACCGATGCTGGTCACCGGTGTCGAACAAGGCGGTCAATTGATGACGACAACCGATGTGGAAAACTGGCCGGGCGACCCGCTCGGCGTGCAAGGCCCGGAACTGATGCAGCGCCTGCTGCAGCATGCCGAGCGCTTCAATACCGAGATCGTGTTCGACCACATCCACACGACCTATTTGAACGAAAAGCCGATCCGCCTGGTTGGCGACTCGCACGAATTCACCTGCGACGCCCTGATCATCGCCACCGGCGCCTCGGCCCAGTACCTGGGCCTGGAATCGGAACAGGCCTTCATGGGCCGCGGCGTCTCGGCCTGCGCCACCTGCGACGGCTTCTTCTACCGCAACCAGGAAGTGGCGGTCATCGGCGGCGGCAACACCGCGGTCGAGGAAGCCCTGTACCTGGCTGGCATCGCCTCCAAGGTCACGTTGATCCACCGGCGCGACAAGTTCCGCGCCGAGCCGATCCTGGTCGACCGCCTGATGGCCAAGGTTGCCGAAGGCAAGATTGCGCTGGAACTGAACCATACGCTGGACCAGGTGGTCGGCGACAACAGCGGCGTGACCGGCCTGAAACTGAAATCCACCGAAAACGGCGCCGACAAGGAACTGACCGTGCACGGCCTGTTCGTGGCGATCGGCCACAAGCCGAACACCATGATCTTCGAGGGCCAGCTCGACATGCACAACGGCTACATCAAGACCCGCAGCGGCACCGAGGGCATGGCAACCGCCACCAGCGTGCCGGGCGTGTTTGCCGCCGGCGACGTGCAGGACCACATCTACCGCCAGGCGATCACCAGCTCGGGCACCGGCTGCATGGCTGCGCTGGACGCCCAGCGCTATTTGGAAGCCCTGGGCGAATAAAGGGCGCGGAGGCAGACGATGGCGGGCATGAAGGACTTTGCCGACCTGAAATCCTTGCGCGACCAGCTCAAGGAAGAGGAACGCGTGCGCGCCATCGAACAGGCCGCACGCGAGCGGCGCGAGCGCATCGCGCGTGAACGCGCCGTGGAATTTCGCGGCGCCATGAACGGCGTGACGCCGATACCGGAATCGGACCGCTACGTGTATCGCCCGGTGCAGGAAGCCCTGCTGCGCGCCACGCCGGAACAGCGCCGCCTGAGCCAGGAAGAAGACGACGCCCTGGTGCTGCAGGAATCGCTGTCCGACCTGTTCGACGTCGACGGCCTGCTCGACGACGACCCCACCCTCAGCTATGCGCGCGAGGGTGTCGGTCCCGATGTCGTAAAAAAACTACGCAAGCGCCACTGGCCCATCCAGGACGAACTCGACCTGCACGGCATGACGCGCGACACCGCACGCGGCCAGGTGGGCGACTTCATCCGCCGCAGCATGCGGCGCGGGGTGCGCTGCGTGCGCATCATCCATGGCATCGGCTATGGTTCGCCGAACGGCGAGCCGGTGCTGCGCTCGGTGGTGCACAGCTGGCTGGTGCAAAAGGACGAAGTCGTGGCCTTTTGCGTGGCCAACCGTGCCGACGGCGGGAATGGCGCCCTGGTCGTGTTGCTGAAACCTGCCCTCGAGCGTTGACCGGACGTCTCGGATAACATGCCGAAACAACTGCGCGCGCATATGCTAGCGTTCACGTTGTAGAATGCGGTTTCCGCCAGATGTTTCCGTAGCCCCAACAAAAGGACCCACATTGGAGTCGATTCCGGCTGTCCCGATGCCCGTACCAAGCCAGGTTGACCTGGCCAACTGCGCAGATGAACCGATCCATGTTCCTGGGTCAATCCAGCCACACGGTTTTCTCGTGTTCATGGATGCGCAGGGCCGCGTCGAAGGCTGGAGCGCAAACGTGCCCGCGGGGCTGCTAGCGGCATTGGAACTGGGCCGCGCCTACACCGACCTCCCCTTGCCGGCCGCCTGCGCCGAGCTGATCGCCGAGTGCGCCGATGCGCTGGCCGAAGGCGAGTGCGCGCCGATGGTGGCGGCGGTGATGGTCGGGGAACGCGGCTATGACGCCATCGTGCACGGTGCGCACTCGCGCATCGTGGCCGAGTTCGAGTCGCGCGACGTGCCGGCCGACGAGGTCGCGCTGTTCGCCGTGCGCGCACACAGCTCGATCGAGCGCGTGCGGCGCCAGCGCAGCATCGAAGGCCTGCTGGAAACGGCGGTGCGCCAGGTGCGCGACTTCACCGGCTTCGACCGCGTGATGGCCTACCGCTTCCGCGAAGACGAGAGCGGCGACGTGGTGGCCGAGGCGCGCCGCGACGACCTGGTGCCCTACCTTGGCCAGCGCTATCCGGCCGGCGACATCCCGGCCCAGGCGCGCCGCCTGTACGTGCTGAACACCCTGCGCATGATCGCCGACATCGGCTACCGGCCGGTGCCGCTGCTGGGCGCGCCGGATGCCGCGCCGCTCGACCTGAGCTTCGGCGTGCTGCGCAGCGTCTCGCCGATCCACGTGGAATACCTGCAGAACATGGGCATCCAGGCCTCGATGAGCGTGTCGATCGTCATCAACGGCCGCCTCTGGGGCTTGCTTGCCTGCCACCACATGACGCCGAAACAGGTGCCGCACGCGCTGCGCATGGCGGCCGACGTGCTGGCCCAGGTGCTGGCCTCGACCGTGCAGAGCATCGAGGCGCGCGCCGACGCCGAGCTGGTCGAGCAATCGGCCACCGTACGTACCGCCCTGGTCGAGTCGCTGCTGATCGACGAGGAGCCGCTCGACGCCCTGGCCCGCCACGCCGATGCCCTGCTGGCCGCCACCCGCTCGCAGGCGCTGGTGGCGGTCCACAACGGCAAGGTATTCAGCCATGGCCCGATCGAGCGCGAGACCGCCGAAGCCATCGTGCGCGCCCTGCCGGCGGACGCCAGCGACATCCTCACGCGCGACGCCCTGGACGAATGGCCGCAAGACGTGCAAGGCAGCCTGGGCAAGTGGGTCGGCATGCTGGCCCTGCCCTTCGACCCTCCCGGCGGCGGCTGGTGCCTGCTGCTGCGCACCGAACAGATCGAGCACGTGTCCTGGGGCGCGCGTCCGGAAAAGACGGTGCAGCACGGCCCGCTCGGCGCGCGCCTGACCCCGCGCGGCTCCTTCGACGCCTGGCACGAAACCGTGCGCGGCCGCTCGCACCCGTGGGAGCTGGCGGTGCTGTCGAATGCGCGCCTGACGCAATCGGAACTGCTGCGCGCCTCGAACGCGCGGCGCGCCCAGACCGAATCCACGCGCGCCCAGCTGCTGGCCATGCTCGGGCATGACCTGCGCGACCCGCTGCATTCGATCAACATGGCCGGCACCCTGCTCGAGCGCGGCAGCACCCAGCCGACGCTGGCGCGGCGCATCCAGTCGTCCAGCAACCGCATGCAGCGCCTGATCGGGCAGGTGCTCGACATGAGCCGCATCGACGGCGGCATGGGGCTGGGCATGGTGCTGGCTCCGCTCGACCTGGCCGCGCTGGCCGAGGACGTGATCGACGAATCGCGCCTGGCCTACCCGACCATCGACTATGCGTTCGCTAGCCCGGGGCCGGTGTTCGTGCGCGCCGACGGCGGGCGCCTGGCCCAGGTGCTGACCAATTTGCTGAGCAATGCGCGCCACCATGGCGAAGTCGGGCGGCCGATCGTCGCCAGCCTGGCCATCGACCACGCCTGGGCCGAACTGACCGTGGCGAATGCCGGCGCGCCGATTGCGCAGGAAGTGGTGGCCTCGATGTTCAACCCCTTCAAGCGCACCTCGCTGCACAACCCGCGCAACCGCACCGGCATGGGCCTGGGGCTGTACATCGCGGCCCAGATCGTGCGCGAGCACGAGGGCGAGATTTCGTATCGCCACGAAGGCGGCCAGGTGATGTTCAGCGTGCGCCTGCCGCTGGCCGAGATGGAGCGGGCCGGCCCGACCTGAGCCCATAGTACGTTGTAGCGTTGTAGGGTGGGCACTTGTGCCCACGCGGTGCATCGGTCGCATGTCGAATCCCGTGCCGTGTCTGCTTCGCCGGTGAGACCGCGTGGACACAGGTGTCCACCCTACCAGCCCGCTGGCATGTTAGGCTAGCAACAACCCTACAGCCCAGTCACTGCATGACCCTCATCAAGTTCATCGAAATCGTGGCAATCCTGGTCGGCGCCTTTTCCGGATTCATCGAAGCACGGCGCAAGCGCATGGACCTGGTGGGGGTGTTCACCGTCGCTTTCATCGCCGCTTTCGGTGGCGGCACCCTGCGCGACATCCTGCTCGACCGCCGCCCGCTGTTCTGGGTCACGCACCAGGAATACGCGATCGCCATCTTCGTGCTGGCCCTGATCGCCTCGCCGCTGATCCGCACCCTGCGCCACATCGTCTCGGAACGCCTGATCGTGATTGCCGATGCCGTGGGACTGGGATTGTTCTCGATTGCCGGCACCTCGGCCGCGCTGGACGCCAACATGCCGATCTTCATCGCGTCGATGATGGGCGTGATCACGGGGATTTTCGGCGGCGTGCTGCGCGACATCGTCTGCAACGAAGTGCCGATGGTGTTCAGGGACGGCAAGCCCTACGCCCTGTGCGCCTTCCTCGGCAACTGGATGTTTTTGATGATGGGGATCTACACCGACGTCTCGCACGACTTCGCGCTGTGGACCAGCGCACTGTTCATCAGCGCGCTGCGCTTGATTACCTGGAAGTTCGATATCCAGATGGGCCGCTGACCCAGCTGTGGTTGTTTTCGTAGGGTGGGCACTTGTGCCCACGCGGCCTCACCTGTTAATACCACGCAATGCCACCGGGTATGCCGTGCGCGGTGGCCTACCGGATTGTGTTTCGACACATTGATGCCGCACCGCGTGGGCACGAGTGCCCACCCTACAAAACCCTATACTGCGTCCGCCCCGGTCTCGCCGGTGCGAATACGAATCACCTGCTGCACATCCTGCACGAAAATCTTGCCGTCACCGATCTTGCCCGTGCGCGCGGCCTTGATGATGGCGTCGACCACCTGGTCGACAATCGCATCGTCCACCACCACCTCGATCTTCACCTTCGGCAAAAAGTCGACCACATACTCCGCGCCGCGATACAGCTCGGTATGCCCCTTCTGGCGCCCGAAGCCCTTCACTTCGGTGACGGTCAGGCCGGTGACGTTCACGTCCGCCAGCGCCTCGCGCACTTCGTCGAGTTTGAAGGGTTTGATCACGCAGGTGATCTGTTTCATGTCTGCTCCTTATTCAACAAATGGGTATTCAGTCGGGAATCTTCGCCAGGTCGTCAAGCCACACCGTGGCCTCGGAATCGCTCGGCGCGCGCCAGTCGCCGCGTGGCGACAGCGAGCCGCCGTTGCCGACCTTCGGCCCGTTCGGCACGCAGCTGCGCTTGAACTGGCTGGTCTTGAAGAAACGCCACAGGAAGATGCCGAGGTTGCGCTTGATCGCGGCAAGATCGTATTCGTTACGAGAACCGTGTTCGTCCGGCCAGCGGCCTTCGTCGCGCGCGCGCCAGGCCGAATACGCCAGGAAGGCTACCTTGGTCGGCGCAAAGCCATAGCGCAGGATGTAGTACAAATTGAAGTCCTGCAGCTCGTACGGTCCGATCACGTTCTCGGTCACCTGCGCCGGCTGGTCCTCGCCCTCCTTGCCCGGCACCAGCTCGGGGCTGATCTCGGTGCCGAGGATGTTCAGCAGCACCTCGGTGCCGCCGGCCACCACCGACTCGGTCTCGGCCACCCAGCGCACCAGGTGCGAGATCAGGGTCTTGGGCACGCTGGCGTTCACGTTGTAGTGCGACATGTGGTCGCCCACGCCATAGGTGCACCAGCCCAGCGCCAGCTCGGACAGGTCGCCGGTGCCGATCACGATCGCGCCCAGGTGGTTCGCGAGCCGGAACAGGTGGTTCGTGCGCTCGCCCGCCTGCACGTTCTCGAAAGTGACGTCGTACTGCTCCTTCCCTTCCGCGAACGGATGGTTCAGGTCCTTCAGCATCTGGATGCAGCTCGGGCGGATATCGATTTCCTGGGCCGAGCAGCCGACCACGCGCATCAGGTCGTGCGCCTGCCTCAGGGTGCGTCCGCTGGTGGCGAAACCCGGCATCGTATAGGCCAGGATGTTCGTGCGCGGCAGGCCCAGGCGGTCCATGGCGGCGGCGCAGACCAGCAGTGCGTGCGTCGAATCCAGCCCGCCCGAAACACCGATCACCACCTTCTGGATGCCGCTCGACGACAGGCGCTGGATCAGGGCCTGCACCTGGATGTTGTAGACCTCGGTGCAGCGCTCGTCGCGCAGGGCGCGGTCGGCCGGCACGTAGGGGAAGCGCTCGATCTCGCGCTTGAGGGGCAGCGTACGTTCCAGCGGCAGCGCCAGTTCGAAGCGCTGGACGCGGAATTTACTCACCTCGGCGCCATGGCGCGCAGCCGACTGGGCAAAGGTGGTGGCGCGCATGCGCTCCTGCGACAGGCGTTCCAAATCAACGTCGGCAAAAATGATGTGCGACTCGTCGAGGAAGCGTTTCGACTCTGCCAGCAGCTCGCCCTTCTCATAGATCAGCGACTGGCCATCCCAGGCCATATCGGTGGTCGACTCGCCGCGGCCGGCCGAGGTGTACAGGTAGGCCGCCATGCAGCGCGCCGACTGCTGGCTGACCAACTGGTGGCGGTAGGTGCTCTTGCCGACCAGGACGTTCGAGGCCGACAGATTGACCAGCACCGTGGCGCCGGCCATCGCGGCGAACGAGGACGGCGGCACCGGCACCCACACGTCTTCGCAGATCTCGACGTGGAAGCGCAGCAGCGGCAGATTCTCGACCTCGAACACCTGGTTCGCACCAAAGGGGATCATCTCGCCGAACAGTTCGACGCAATCGACATTCGCGCTGTCGGCGTTCGAGAACTGGCGCGATTCGTAGAACTCGCCGTAGTTCGGCAGGAAGCTTTTCGGCACCAGGCCGAGCACGCGCCCGTTCGCCACCACGGCAGCACAATTGAACAGCTGGTGATTGACCCGCAGCGGCAGGCCCACTACCATCGCCAGCGGCAGCGAGCTGGATGCCTCGACCACGGCGGCCAGCGCCGCTTCGCAGGCGTCGAGCAGCGCGCGCTGGTGGAACAGATCTTCGCAGCTGTAGGCCGACAGGCCCAGCTCGGGGAAAGCGACCAGCGCCGCCCCTTCATCGGCCGCCTGGCGCGCCAGCGCGAGGGTCTGCTCGACGTTGTAGGCCGGGTCGGCGATGCGGCAACGCGGGATGGCAACGGCCACGCGGGCGAACTGGTGCGAGTAGAGGTTATAGAATGGCTTGTTCATCTCGTAGTCTTCCCCTCTCTCGGTTATGGAAACAGTCTGGACGTCATCTTGAACGCCACTTTTAATTATCGCACGCATATCGTTTCATCCTTGTCCGAAATCGGCCAGGCCGCCTGGGATGGCTTGCTGTCCTTGCAGGGCGAAGCCAACCCCTTCCTGTCGTATGCCTTCCTGCACGCGCTGCACGAATCCGGCAGCGCCTGTCCCGAGACCGGCTGGCAGCCGCAGTACATCGCGCTGTACGACGGCGACGAGCTGGCCGCCGCCTTGCCCCTGTACGTGAAGGGTCACTCCTACGGCGAATACGTGTTCGACTGGGCCTGGGCCGATGCCTACGGGCGCCATGGCCTGGAATACTATCCGAAGCTGCTGTGCGCGATCCCCTTCACGCCGGTGGCCGGCCCGCGCCTGCTGGCGCGCGACGGCGCCGCCCGTGCCGCCCTGATCGAGGTGCTGCGCGCCACCCAGCAAGCCACCGAAGTCTCGTCGACCCACATCCTGTTCCCGCCCGAGGAACATGCGCGCCAGTTGCAGGATGCAGGCTTCCTGCTGCGCAGCGGCGTGCAGTTCCACTGGCTGAACAATGGCTACGCCGACTTCGACGCCTTCCTGGCGACGCTGGAGCAAAAAAAACGCAAGAACATCCGCGCCGAGCGGCGCAAGGTGAAGGAAGCCGGCGTGACGCTGCGGCGGGTGCGCGGGGCCGACATCACGCTTGAAGAATGGCGCTTCTTCAACCGCTGCTATCGCCACACCTATGCGGCCCACCACTCCACGCCGTATCTGAACATGGACTTCTTCCGCCGCATCGGCGCCGGCATGCCGGAGAATATCCTGCTGGTGATCGCCGAGCGCGAAGGCCGGCCGGTCGCGGCCTCGCTCGTGATCCACACGGCCGACACCCTGTACGGGCGCTACTGGGGCGAGATCGAGCACGTGCCCTGCCTGCACTTCGAGGCGGCGTATTACCAGCCGCTGGAGTTCTGCATCGAGCAAGGAATCAAGGTCTTCGAAGGCGGGGCACAGGGCGAGCACAAGATGGCGCGCGGCTTCCTGCCGACCCGCACCTTCTCGGCGCACTGGCTGGCGCATCCGTCGTTCGCGGATGCGATCGAACGCTTCCTGGAGCGCGAGGCAGGCGGGATCGATGACTACATGGACGAGCTGAACGAGCGCAATCCGTTCCGCAACGCGGCAGGCTGAAACGGCGTCAGGCGGCGGCGGGACCGATGTCCGCTTCGCGCCGCGCGCCGGCCAGCAGCACCAGAGAAAACACGATCTCGATGAGGGCGCCGGCCGCCGCGCCCAGCACGGGCGGCGCGCCCAGGGCGGCCAGGCCATAGCCGGCCAGCCCGAGTACCGCGCCGATGGCCCAGTACAGGCGGTTGCCGTAGAGCGTATGGAAACAGAGATAGCGCCCGCCGATCACGAGCAGCATCGCCGGGAAGAACAGCTCGATGCGCCAGAGCGCGATGCCGTAGGCAAGCGGCAGCATCGCAATCATCCAGAAGGTAGTGGCCATGGCCAGCGGGCCAAGTGGATTGCCGGGGCTGTGCCGCCCCGGGGCGCCGAGCAGGCGCGCGCACAGCACGGCGATCGGATGGATGAACATGCCGCCGACAAACAGCGCCCAGATCGCGCGCTGCGGCGACAGCCAGGCCGCGACGCAGGCGGCCACGGCCCAGACGGAACCGGACACCAGCACGCCCGGGGCCCCGCCCAGATAGCCGGCGCGCATGTCGCGCTGGGCGGCAGCCGTGGTGGCAAGATCAGGGTTACTGCCGGCAGTCTGGGCAAGCGTCATGGCGTCTCCAGTGAAGTGGAGATGATCCTGCCATGATTATGTATTTATTACAACTTCAATAAGGCGCCGTTGGGACGAGCCGGCTGTCAGTTCCAGCCGCCGGCGTTCGAAGCGTAGTGTTCGCGGTAAGGTGCGCGCGCTGCGGCCTGTTTGTGCATGACGGTTTCGGCGCGTGCATGGGCCTGGGCCAGCAGGCGGGTGGCGATGGTGTTCAACAGCGTTTTCATTTCACGGTTCCCTGGCGGCGCAGCCGCAACGCGGGCGCCTGGATGACAATCCTACCGTTATACGGGGGATGAAACGGAACATCCAATTCCGATTCGCAATGTCAGGTATCCGTGGGGTGAATAGGCTATTCGCTATGTTTTTCGAGCCAGGCGCGTACGCCGTCGAGCGAGCGGAAGTCGGCCACCGAGCGGCAGGCGATGCCCGGGTGACGTGCCCCCAGCATGCGCGCCAGCGCGGCGCCGGGGCCGAGCTCCAGCGCCACTGTCACACCCGCTTCGGCCAGCGCGTCCATGCCCTCGCGCCAGCGGATCGGTTCGGCAAGCTGGCGCGACAGGTGCTCGATGGCCTTGTCGGCTGCGTGGATCGGCTCGGCGGCGATGCCCGAGATAACCGGTGCCTGCGGAGCGTGCCAATCCTGCTCGCGCAGCAGCCTGGCAAACGGTGCGACGGCGCCTGCCATGAAGGGCGTGTGCGAGGCCACTTCCACCGGCAAGGCCGTGGCGCGGCCGCCCGCCGCGGCGACGGCTTGCATCAATGTTTCGCGCGCATCCAGGGGGCCGCCGACAATTAGGCTGTCTTCGGCGGTCTCGATGGCGGGGTGGAAGCCGTGCGCGCCGGCGATGCCCGCTGCCGCGCCGGTGGCGATGCCGGAGACTGCCACCAGCGCCTGCCTTGGCCTTCCCTGCAGGCAGGCGTCCATGAGATCGGCGCGCTGGCGCGCCAGCTGCACGGCATGCCCCGGCGCCAGCGCGCCGGTTAAGGCATAGGCCGTCAATTCGCCGATGCTGTAGCCGGCGACGATGGCCGGCTGGCCGGCGACACTGCCCAGCGCCGTCCACGTGGCCAGGCTGGCAGCCACGATCAGCGGCTGGGCCATGCGGTTGCTGAACAGCAGGGCGGGGTCGGCCAGGATCGATTCAAGCGGCTGCTCCAGCCCGGCGCCCGCGAGCCAGCTGTCGAGCAGTGCGGCGCTGGCCGCATCGCTGCGCGCCATGTCGAACATGACCGGGCCTTGGGCGCCCTGGCCCGGGCACAGCAGGGCGAGGCGGCTGCGCATGCTCAGGCGCCCTCGCCTGCGGCTGCGTGTACCAGCGAGGCGCCGTGCTTCCGGTCGGCTTGGCGCACTGTGCCGGCTTCGCTCGCCATTCCAGGGGCCTGCGCTGCGCAGACGGCGTACAGCAGGCAGGCGGCAGCCAGCAGGTCCGCCGCGCCGCCCGGCGACAGGCGCGCCGCGACAAACGCGTGGTGGCAGGTCAGTGCCTGCGCTTCCCAGTCGTCGTTGGCCGTGCCGCCGCGCGCCACGAAGGCCTGCGCGTGGCGCCGCACCGTCAAGGCGCCCTCTTCTCCGCCGCGGTGGTACAGGTTGGTGTCGCTGATGTGCGCCATCAGAGCAAACAAGGCATCGACCCGCGCACGCCGCATGCCGCGCCCGGCCGCCAGCGTGTTGCGCAGCACCGGCAGCGCCAGCTCGAACACCGAAGGCAGGCCGCGCGCCGCTTCCTGGCGCGCGCCGCCGACGCCATGGCGCCGCCCCGCCTGCGCGCCGTGCGACTCCGATGTGCCGGGGTCGAGGTGCGCGGCCAGCGCGCCGGCCCAGCGCATCAGCAAGGTGGCGCGTATAGCGCAGGGCGTGAGCGCCACGCCGCGCGCGCGGCAATTGCCGATGGCGGCGCACAGCAAACCCAGGCAGAACACCGCGCCGCGGTGGGTGTTGATGCCGCCGGTGGCGCGCAGCATCCTGTTCTCGGCGTCGATGCCGAGACGCTTCAGGGTGGCGAACGGCGCGTCTTCCATGCCGGCGCGGGCAATGCGCGCAAAGTAGTGGCGCAGGGCGAACAGGCTGCGCATGAAGGTGGCGGCCGTCATGTCGTCGTGGCTGCCGTTGTCGATCAGGGAAACCAGGCCAGGCTTGGGATACAGCGTCAGTTCGGCGTACAGGCTGCGCACGGCGTGACGAGCGATGGCCTGGCAGAAGGCAGCCTGGTCAGGCTCGGTCCGCGCAGTGGCAATGCCGGGGGCTTGGGCAATGGCTTGGCCACAAGCCGGGGCCAATCCCGCGCCGGGTTTCGGATCGGCCTTCGGGCCGATCCCCCGGTCGATTTGTGCGTCCAGGCTCAGCCCAGGCACGTGGCCTCCTCCAGCGTTGCCAGCAGAACGTCCGTCGCGACCAGCGAAACGCCGTTTATTTCCTTCACCAGCACGCGGGTTCCGGGTGCACTTCGGAGCGCCGCAGCCCACTCCTTCCATGCCACCGCGCGAGCACCGGGAAAGACGATCTCGCCGTCGAGCGGCAACGCGTTGGCGTAGGCGCACAGCAGCGCCAGCACGACGTCGAGCTGTGCCTGGTCGCGCGGCTGCACGAGCAGGTCGATGTCCGATGTGTCGCACAGGTAAGCCTGGCCGGTCAGCACCTGCAGCGCGGCCGATCCATAGACGCGCAGCGCGATGCCCTGCCCAGCCGCCTCCGCTTCCAGCGCGCCCAGCGCGCCCAGCGCGCCGCGCCAGTGCGGCAGCGTATCGACAAACTGCGCGACAAACTGCGCGACAAACTGCGCACCACACTGTGTAACACACTGCACGCCGCACTGCGTCCCAAGCTGCGCAACGAGCTGCGCCAGCGGCAGCGGCGGTGTGGAGCGCCGCACCCCGGACCCTTGCACACGGCAGGGAATGCGCAGCTTGCGTCCATCCTCCGGTCTCGGCGGCAGCGCCAGCCCGAGCGCGACTTCGCCAGGCGCCTGGCCCACATCGGCCCGGCGCACGACCAGCGGCCAGTCGGCGCGCTGCCAGGCGGCGATCGCAGGAACATGGCCCGCGGCCGCAGCGGCAAGCACCGCGCGCCAACCGTCCACGCTTAGCCAGGCGAGGTCATGCCGGGCGAACATCGCCGCCCGTCCGCACCGCCTGCGCCACTGCCTGCGCCATGTGCCTGCCGCCGCGTTCCTGGCCAAGCAGCATGCGCCGGTCGACCGCGTCGACATTTTCCAAGGCCTCCACCAGCGCCGCCGCCAGTTCGTATTCCCACAGCGCCTGCAAGCCGCCCATGCGCAGGTAATTCCCGGCGCCAGGCGCGAACACGGGATTCTCCCTGGCCAGTTCCGTCAGACGTTCTTCCGGCACCTTGGTGATGCGCGCCATCGCCGGCAGCCCCATCACACGGATGGTCGCCTGCGGCAGTGCGAAGCAGGCGTCGGCGATCAGGCCGCTGGTGATGAAGCCGCCCGACAGCGCCTGGTCGTACACCAGCCCCAGCACCTTGTGCCCCTGGCGCCGCGCGAAGTCGATGCACTTGCCGAGGTGGGCCATGTAGCTGTTGATGCCCAACATTTCGTCGCGGTGGCGCAGGCGCTGGCCCTGGGTGTCGACCAGGATCAGGATGGGCCGGCCGGGATGCTCGCGCACCGTGCGCAGCACGGCCTGGGCCTGGGCCAGGGCGATTTCGATGCCGATCGGCGCGTGTTCGGTAGTGCCGATCACGGCCACGGTCTGCGCATCGGGGCCTGCACCGGCTCGTCCGCTGCCGGACAGGAAGTTGCCGTTCTCGACGATGTCGTGCCCGTCCGGGAACAGGCGGCTTGCCAAAGTTTGCCAATCCATCAATTCTCTCCTGTGCCGGGGCCGGCGCGGTGCTGCGCCGCCATTGCGAGGAAGGCGTCGGCCTCGAGCATGGGTACGGCGCCCGGTTCGGGCACGCCGAGCCGGCGCCACACCTCCAGCGGATCGTCCGCGTCGCCGAAGTCGCGGATGCGGCGCTTCAGCATGGTTTGCTCGGCCTGGAGGCCGTCCAGCGTGAGTGCCGCGCCGCCGTGCGCATCCGCCATTGCCGCGATGGCCGCCGCGCGGAAGGCATCGGTATCGTCGGCCACCAGCACCTGGCAGTCGCCCAGCAAATAGCGGTGCTTGCCGCCGGTGGTGCGCCAGACCAGCGCCCGGTCCTTCGAATCGAATTCCTCGACGCCGTTCGCGGTTTCGATGACTTCCGGTCCCGACATCGCCAGCCTGCCCTCTTCCGACATGATCACGGTGTTCGCGCAGCGCGCCGCGATGCCCATGCCGCCGAAGCAGCCATTCGCACCGCCCACCGCCACGATCACCGGGATGCCGGCCGCGCGTACGTCGAGGATGGCGCGCATGACTTCCGACACCGCGATCAGCCCCGCATTCGCTTCGTGCAGGCGCACGCCGCCCGATTCGAGCAGCAGCAGCACGGCATAGGCACCTTCGTCCACTGCGCGCCGCAGCATGCCGACCAGCTTGGCGCCATGCACTTCGCCCACCGCGCCACCCATGAAGCCGCCCTCCTGCGCCGCGCCGAACACCACCTGGCCGTCGAGCAGGCCGCGCCCGACCACCACGCCGTCATCAAAGGAGACCGGCGCGTCGAGCTGGGCCAGGTGCGGGCTGACGACGCGCGCGCCGGGCGCCAGGAATTCCTCGAACGAGCTGGCGTCGAAGATGTGGGGAATGCGCTGGCGCGCGCTGAGTTCGAGATAGCTGCTCACGGCGGGCCTCCGGTGACCGATTCCACGGCCTGGTCCAGGCGCAGGCTGACCACGGCCGGGGTGGCGCCCATGTCGTTGATGCAGATGCGCGTGTCCATCAGCTGCCAGCGCGCGTGAAAATCGCGCATCACGGCTTCCCAGGTGGCGCCGAAGCCATTCGCCGCGGTACGCACCTCGATCTCGCAGCCGCCGTTCAGCGCCGCCGGCTCGATCAGCACCTCGAGGTTGCCCGAGCTGACCACGCCCACCAGCTGCGGCGCGCCCGGCAGCGGCCGGCTGCCGGCGTCGAAACGAAAATGTAGCGTTTCCATCGTCTCCCTTGTCCTTTCGGCTTACCAGTTCCGGAAGCGCTTCGGCGGCTCGTACAACCCGCCGGATGCGCGCACCAGGCCCTTCATGTTCTTTTCGGCCAGCAGGTCGCGCGTGGCCAGGCGCTTGTCGACGCCCAGGTCTTCGGGGCGCTGGACGATGCCGCGGTCGCGCAGGTTTTCCACCATGCGCTTGTCGCGCGCCATGCCCACCGGCGTATAGCCGGCCACGCCGCGGATCGCCTGCTCGCGCTCTTCCTCGGTGCGGCACAGCAGCAGGTTGGCGATGCCTTCCTCGGTCAGGATGTGGGTCACGTCCTCGCCGTAGATCATCACCGGCGGAATCGCCATGTTGGCCTGCTCGGCCAATTGCCAGGCATCGAGCCGTTCGACGAATGCCGGCGCCATGTGCTCGCGGAAGGTCTCGACCATCTGCACCACCAGCTTCTGCCCGCGCGGCACCAGGTTGCGGCCTTCGCGCGCCTGGCGCCCCGCCTTCAGCCAGGCCGGGCTGGTGTGACGCCGCCCGCGCGCATCCGAACCCATGTTCGGTGCGCCGCCGAAGCCGGAAATGCGCCCCAGCGTGGCTGTCGAAGAATTGCCCTGCAAATCGATCTGCAGCGTCGAGCCGATGAACATGTCGCAGGCGTAATGCCCGGCAGCCTGCGAGAAGGCGCGGTTGCTGCGCATCGAACCGTCCGGCCCGGTAAAGAAGACGTCGGGCCGCGCGCGGATGTAGTTTTCCATGCCCAGCTCCGAACCGAAGGAATGCACCGATTCGACAAAGCCGGCCTCGATGGCCGGGATCAGGGCCGGGTGCGGATTCAGGGCCCAGTGGCGCGCGATCTTGCCCTTCAAACCAAGGCTGGCCGCGTAGGTCGGCAGGATCAGTTCGATGGCGGCGGTGTCGAAGCCGATGCCGTGGTTCAGGCGCTCGACCTGGTATTCGGCGTAGATGCCCTTGATCGCCATCATCGCCATCAAGATCTGGATTTCGGAGATCTGGGCCGGGTCGCGCGTGAACAGCGGCTCGATGTAGTAAGGCTGGGGCGACTGCACGACGAATTCCACCCAGCCGGCCGGGATGTCGACGCGCGGCAGCTTGTCGACGATCTGGTTGACCTGGGCGATGACGATGCCGCTTTTAAAGGCCGTGGCTTCGACGATGGCCGGCGTATCCTCGGTGTTCGGCCCGGTGTAGAGGTTGCCTTCGTGGTCGGCCATCTCGGCCGCCACCAGGGCCACGCGCGGGGTCAGGTCGACGAAGTAGCGCCCGAACAGTTCGAGGTAGGTGTGGATGGCGCCGATGTTCAGCTGGCCGGAGGCGGCGAGCTTGGCCAGGCGCCCGGCCTGCGGCCCGGAAAAGGAAAAGTCCAGGCGCGAGGCGATGCCCTTTTCGAACACGTCGAGGTGCTCGGGCAGCGACAGCACCGACAGCAGCATGTGCAAATCGTGGATGCGCGCCGGGTCGAGCCGGGTGAGCGCCTTGCCGAGGAAGTCGGCCTGCTTCTGGTTGTTCCCCTCCAGGCAGACCCGGTCGCCCGGTTCCAATACCGCGTGCAGCAGGTCGGCGATGCGTTCGGCCGGCACGCGCTTGCCTCGCAATGCCGTGCCCAGCGCCTCCGCCGCCCGCGCCAGCCTGGCGTTGCGATTGGCCTGCTGGCGGTTCCAGCGGTTTTCCGATTCAGCCATGGCTATCCCTATGTCGATTCAAAGCACAACGAACAGCAGCCACACCACGGGCGGCGCCACCAGCGTCACGATGCCGCCGTAGATCATCAGCTGGCGCAGGAAGACATCGCGGTCGATGCCCTGGGCATTCGCCAGCACCAGCGCGCCGTTGGTCGAGAACGGGCTGACGTCGACGATGGTCGAGGCCACCGCCATGGCCGCGATGAAGCCGATCGGGTCGACCCCGGTGCCGGCCTGCAGGAAGGGCACGGCCAGCGGAATCAGCGAGCCCAGCACGGCAGTGGACGAGGCAAA
>Ga0308160_10003379_pt1 | contig 18051 bp, 22 predicted proteins | sample PhyFR1_FD_201036 | JGI IMG/M metagenome (GOLD analysis project Ga0308160, IMG submission 201036) | Phyllosphere microbial communities from UC Gill Tract Community Farm, Albany, California, United States - DLSLF.R1 | ecosystem: Host-associated > Plants > Phyllosphere > Unclassified | place: USA...
GGGTCATATAGCGCCGAAGCTTCTAGCTGATATTGCTCAAGGGACATGGCGAGGAGGTTGTGGGTATGGGTAGTTGCGCCCAAGTCTATGGAGTCAGAGATGAATTTGGTATTCTCCGCTTTGGGACTTACAGGACAAGAAAGGAGGGATCATGTATCCCATATCGGACCAGACCTGGAAGTGGTCCTCTCGCATCGAGATTGTGTCTATAGATCAGCACAAAGTTCAACAGACAGCGGCGGACGTACTGTTTGAATTGCGGCTGGGCTCCTCCAATAGGTAACGCAACTGGTTTCCAACAGCCCAAGCATAGTCCTCCTTTGGCCTCAATCCATATCTGCTCCCAAGATCATTCCTATGTGCCAGCTCGGCAAGCATCCAAACAGCAGGTGCGATACTGGCTGGATCTCCCAATGATCCGTCTCCATTCACCAGTGGCCTGAATTGTAGAGGGGTCGGGGAGGTCTCCTGCCATAGAAAGCGTGTCAGGTCGTCGACTTGTCCAGCACCTGACCACGATGGACATCCTGACCAGTCGTAGTCGGCGATGGAAGCCAGAGTAACCTGAATTGCCGCGTCCGGCCAAGCGTTGTTGAATGCCGAGTCCGTGAACTCGAAGGGACTCAGCGATGGGTCGTAGACTTCAAGCAAAGCCTGGGTCAACGCTCCTAGCTCCCATGAATGAGCAGTGATGGAGATGGCATTCGTGAGGATAGTCGGGAGGAGTTGTGTTAATTTGTGGTATGAATCGCTGTTGACGGACCACTGGGCGACGACGGGGCCAACAGTAGGCGTAGGCGGTGTGTATCGCTTGGTGAGGTCACGGTGGCGGCGGCGGTCGGCATGCCGTGTAGGATGAGATGCAGCGAAGAGTGGCAACAGCGGCACCAGGCAGAGTATTCGGAGCAGCATCGTTGTTTATATCGAATGATAGTGTAGAGAGTGTATTTGGTTTCGTGGCGTCGACAGTATTTGGTTTCGTGGCGTCGACAGTGAATACGCTGAAGGCCTTCTTACTGCACAGCAGAAGTGACGTTTGACAAGATGGACAAAGGGATGTATGGATTGAGCAAAGAAGTGTTGAATGACGCCAATTGGGAAGGGGCTGAAGGAGTCTCAAACAAGACAAAAGGAGGTTTTGTCTGTTCTAAATAATGCCAAGACAATCCTTAATCCTTGGTCTAGACCATCCCATGGTTTCACTTGAGACATACGCCAAGGTCCCACTTGCTCAGGCTTTCGAGTTTCACAGACAAGCTTTCGTAGGTGGCGCGAAGGTCCGAGCGAGAAGTATACATGGAAGGGGGGAAAGAGCATCCTCTAGGAGGATGAGCATTTTTCGCACTCATACACGGAGATCTTGCTCCAAATTGTACAGGCTATTAAGAAGACGCGTCGCGCAACGCGTCTGACTTTGCGCTAATTAGTCGGGCAAGTCAGTACTCTGCCGGAGAGCGCGAGCAATGGAGGTTGTGTCGGCGAGCAGGTTGTAGTCTTAAAGAGTGCGAGGAAACAATTGCAGAATGGCTCTGCATGACAAAGTCGCCCAGCGCTCGGACCGCCGCTCGGCTTGGACAAGATCCGTGATGACCTGGACAACACTGGCAATGCACCACGGCTGACAGATGATTAAAGGTCTCATGCGATACGTGAGTGCCCCGAACGATCTATATCGATGCATCAACAAGAGGTAAAGAAGTAGGACAAAGTGCACGGTTGACGGGGGATGCGGGGCACCCAGAGTTGGCGGATTACCCTTCCGCGGGGTGTCGCAGGATGACTGTCATTCACTCTTCCCCATTATACAACATACATATCACACCGGACTATGGAACAAAGAATCAGAAAGAGTAGTGAAGGGAGCGGGATGGGAAGACAAGAGACGTACACCGGGTACGTGTGTTTTGATAGTATACAATGTCACGGTAGTCTTATCCCCTGAACCCCTTCCAAAGGACCTCGCCAACTCCCTCTCCTCCGTCTACCCTGACACCTGCTACACGGCTTGAGTTGAAATACTGATCCCAGTGGCACTCTTCGACCATCAGGAGAATTCCAAGATCAGCGTCAACCAGTCTTGGATCTACCTCCACAGCGATCTCTCACCCCTATCAACCTCGGATTCTCTATGCCTGGTACCCCCGTTGAGAACCGAAACGAGTCTCAAACCGGACATAGGCAGGCTACTGGTGGATACACAGCTCCTATCCAGTCTCGACCCGATCCCCGACGACCAGTACCAAAGCAAGCTCGAGGGCCGAACGAGAATGCCCATCCTGCCAGGGGTCCCAGTCAATCCTCGACCGGAAGCAGCATCTCGAAGCTCGACAAGATCGACAAAACATCCTCCGAGTGGGAAGTTCTGAGTGATGCGGATTCCAGATTGAACGAGGGAGAGGCTGTGGACGTGGAAGAGCTTCAGAAGAAGGTCGAAAAGCGGTGAGTCCTCCTCCTTTGTCGCAATGGGAAGGATGCTAAATTCAACAGACGATCAAACTTCCGATGTCTTGAGGACGAGTTGAATGCGCTAAATGCTCGGATCAAGGCTGCCGAGGAAAGAGCTGAAGGACTGAAGAGGGCGCATGCGCAAAGCGGATTAGCTTTGGGCAGTATCGAGACACATCAGCAGTAGATCTGCATACTAAGACGTGAGTACTGCTGCTTGCTTAACGGTATACCATTAGCTAACTCTCTTCCAGCTGGACGACAATCACGAACCCCGACACACCTGTAAATCTTTGAATCCTTGTGGAATGACACACGACATGTATCGTTTATGACAGCTGACTATCATCGCCGAGACAAGCAAAGTCAAAGGAGTGTGCCACATCATCGAAGCTCACATCATACTTGGCGAGCTACTGGCATCCTTTCACTCCCATCTCCTGAGAGGTTGATCACCCCTGCTTTACAATACTGAACGACAGGGCCATAAACGCAGCTCTCTCTTTATCACCGGTATTCAACTAAAATGCGCATACTACGCTCAGCTCTTCTACTACTGACCACACTTCCAGCGGCTCTCGGTGGGTTCTTTGGCGACGATGACACCTCGAGTAGTAGCGGTTCCTCGTCTTCATCTGGCGGCACCGCCTCACCCTTCTCCACGACCCCTGGCAACGGCTCTCTTCCAGGTTCGATCAACACCCCCGAAGTCGCTTTTCTCCTTACCCTCCAAACAGCTCAAATCTCATCGATGTCATGCCTGATCACTTTATTCAATATGACCACCCAACCAGTCGGCACATGTCTCGGTCTCGTCGATCTTGCTGGCCTGATTGTAGGGACGGATCTGGACGGGATGCCCGTGGATCAGAGGAGTGGAGCGTTCAGCGACCAATTGACGCTATACCTCGGTACGGCATGCCAATCCCTTGGTTGTACCGATCTCGACATATCGGACGCATCCCAGCAGCTCGAGCAGAATTGCGGGGGACAGGACGTAGATCTCGTTCGGGTCCTCAGAGCCGTCTTAGCAGGCTACTCGACGAGCTATATGACGCTCGCATGTATGGTACAATTGTGAGTATCAAGACGTCGCAATGTCATCACTGACGTCGATAGCAATGGGACGGCCGAGAATTGTCTCCCCAGCGTACTCGCGACGTCCTCAATCGCCAACACAAATACCTTCTTCAACAACCTTGCCTCGGGCCACGAACTTGCGCAGTATGCCGATAGTGTCTTCAAGACAGCACAGTGTACGGGGTGCATGTACGAGATGTATAAAGCAGCGTATGTCCATCCAACACCACAGTACTCGCAATCACTTACCTAATAGGGTATACACGACATCGGCCATTAGAGGCAACTCTCTCACGTCAGACTTTGGCGGTCATCTCGAAACGTGCCCGGCTTCCGTAGGCGGTATACCGAGCTGGCCAGATGTTCAAGATCAGCAAATACCCAAATCTCTTCAAGTCAGCCAGAATTTGAATCAGAACCAAGCCGGGTCTTATAGCGGAGCGAGCATCAGTATGGACATGGATTGGTGGCGTATATGGCTGGGAGTGATGGCGGTGACTGTTGTGCGGATGACGATGACTGCGATGGTGGATGATCCTGTAGACTTGTGTTTCACGTAGCTCATGTACACGACTAATTTTCGAGTCTCGATCATCCTACTAATCAAAGTCAATGTAGGATACGAGACGATCAAGGCCTACATGCGATAGATAGGTATTAGTCTCCAGTGACATCACCATCTAGTTTCACTTGGATGAAACACATTGACCATTCATACCGCCGTCCCCAAGCTTATGACGGTCACGCCTCCTTTCACGTCCTAGTCAGCCACGTTTGAGTCTTCTGAACCTTTGACTCGAGGCTTCGCCTTGGAGCTGGGTCAGGGGTATATAATGCCAGAACATTCTCTTTTTGCACTCTCACTCCCCACCCTACTCACCCTTTCCACCACCACCCCTTCCAAATCACCCCACCACCACTCAGATCACATCTCACAACAAACCCTCATCAATACTCACCCCGGCCTATCACACAACAATCGTCCCTCTGCCCACCCCATCACATCACAAAAATCTTCGACATGTTCACCAATCTTCCAATCGTCGCCATCTCGATCCTAGCCCTGATGGGCGAGATTACGAAGGCTGATCTCACTCTCAAACTCACCACTCATGCTGAACAGACCGCTCCCATGTCCCGAGCCCTCGGAGCTGGCAGGTCCCGACCCAGGCGCCAAGATTCGGCTGTCGGCAAAGACATCGAGGCCCGTCAAGCTGATGCTGGTGCTACTTCCTCCATGGCATATGCGCCGATCTCTCTCAACAACCAGGCTTCACGAGGAGTCATCTACACCGTCGACATCGTGATCGCCGGTGTCTCTTTGCCTGTTTTGGTACGTTTTCCGCACATTATAAAGTGGTAGACTGAGTCGGTTGACCATAGATTGACACTGGCTCCTCTCAATTCTGGGTTGCATCTCAAGATTGCCCTGATTGTATTGCAATCAACAAGACTGGGGCGCCAATCCCAATACCTACCGACTGCGGGAGTACCACCATGTCTTATCGTAAAGTTTTCGAAGCCGCTATCTGTAATCTCACTCTGATATGACAGTTTCTGGTAAGGTCTCTGGCTGCATGGTCACACAAGATGTCAAGATCGGCGAATATCATCTATCAGCCCAGAAGGTGGTCGCTGCTCGAAAGCTGCGTGGCGGTCTCGGAACTCAATCATTTCCATTGAGGTATGTCAGCTCCCTGCTATTGGCTACCTGAAAGTCTAAGTGTAAGCTTACCTCTACAGCGGTATTGTGGGGCTGGGGCGAGGAGTGGGTAGTCGAAGATGAACTTAAGGCTGACAAGATAGTCTGGGGACGGGTCATTTGGCATTGCCCCCATTCAGCAGCTGAACGATACAAATCAGATCGACTCACCGACAGTTGGGTTTTACCTCAACCGAGATTGGCAAACTGGTGGAAGTGAGTGAAATATTTTCAGTATGTTACTGACTTCTGCAGCGGGCGAGCTGACCTTTGGTGATGTCACAAAGTCGTAAGTGTGGTGTTGTAGTGAATACTAACCTCTTAGGTCTCACATCGATGTTTCCAAGAGCGTCAAATTGCTCAGTACCGATGATCGCTTTGGAATGTATTACGTTCAAATGGACATTATGAAGAGTGGAGGAACCCAGCTCGTTGAAAGCAGGAATGTCATCATGGACACGGGATCCACGAACCTCATGGTACCTGCCGTTGTGAGCGTGACCGTGCCATTCCCTATGACAATGTTGATCCTTCAGTTTCTCCCCGCTATCTACAGAACCTTCAACACAGACCGAACCGAAAGAACACAAGGAGATTCTTATATCCTGAATTGCACTAAGGAGCCCAGAGTTAATGATCTGGTTCTGACTTTTGGCGGACTCGACTGGCCGATTGACTACCAGGATATCGTGTCAGTACCGAATATAATCCCTTGAAACGCCGAACTAACAGCACAGCGGGGCCGAAGTAGAGGATCGAAAAGGTTATTGCTGGGGAAAGATCGTCGCTACTGAAGGAAGTGAGTCCAGGAACTCTCTTAGTATAACATGACAAGCTGATCTCCAGGTAACAATAACCTTATCTGGATTGGGCATGTCTTTCTGAAGAATGCAAGTCGTCGTGGACTTCCATTTCCCCAGCGAGCTGACAAGTGTAGGTGTATAGCGCTTTTGACGTGTCGGACGGCTCGGTCACTCTCTACGGCTTGAAGTAGTTTGTACACTCCAAATCTTGATTTGGATAATTGATGAATCTTCTGTACTTCCGAGATTCGGCTTTGGCCGAGTCGTACCATCTTCGGCGCTGTTCGGCCTATCCTCAGGTGGAGGTGACTCGACTCGTCGCACCATATATAAGGGTTCGCGACGCATTTAGCACCTCATCATTCTTTCTTTCGAGTAGCCAGTCCGTAAACATGTCCAAGGGTGCAGTCCATCAGATTGCTGCAGGTGGTTTCGGTACCGGAACAAATGACCTTGTTCGTCTTTTCATTCTTCCCCACTCTTGTATTCAGGCACAGTAGCTCATGATGTCCAGTATGACAGAGCCAGACCTACATACCCCGCTGAAGCTCTTCAAGCTATTCACGATGCTCTTCCTACTTCCGAACCGCTCATTATCCTAGAGCCGGGATCAGGTACTGGTATCTTCACCCGACTGGTCTTGTCTCCTCCGGAGAAATACCCAAGATTTGACATCAAGACCTTGATTGGTATTGAGCCTTCGAGCGGAATGAGGGAAGCTTGGCAGAAGGGTACCGACAAGCTACCCAAGCAAGCTATCGAGGGAAAGAAGGTGGAAAGTGTGGATGGGACATTCGACGATTTCTCCAAGGCCGGTCTAGGCAAGGAAGAAGCCGATGCGGTCATTATCGCACAAGCATTCCACTGGTGCCCCGACTATGAAGGAGCTTTGGTATGTCCATTCAATCACTGGAACAAATTGGCTGACCATATAGCGAGAGGTCGCAACCTACCTCAAGCCTGGTCAACCCCTCATCCTGATCTGGAATCTCGAAAACAAGGAAAAGGAAGTCCCCAAGAAAGTCACGTCCTTCTTCGAGCAGTACAATCAGGACACTCCACAGTACTTTAAGGGACTATGGAGGAAGATGTTCGATACTGCAGCATACAAGGAGCTATTCGAATCTCAGGTCGAGACCAAGCACCCTTGGAGCGTTGGGGTGACTGAAGATAGCGTAAGCCGCAGTCCAGCCCCGGTGTCATGGGTTTACTAATCATGTAGCTGGTCCAGACTATCATGTCCAAGTCATATCTGACTGAGCAAAACCTGAAGGGTCAAGAGAGAGTGGATTTCGAGAAACAGCTACGGAGTATTATCCAGAAGGTTGACAAAACATGGATTGATGAAAAGGTAAGATCACCCGCTCTTACACCACTAACGTCACAGAACGGGGTGTTCGAGTATAGTTACAATACGGACGTCATTGTATGCAGGAGAAAAGCATAGTCAGGTGATAGAAACATGCATAGCACATTACAAGAGCTCCCAAATCATTGCCATGAACCCAAAAAGAGTGCCTTCCGCGGTTCGAACGCGGGACCCACAGATGATTGCGTCTTGCAATCTGCTACTCTACCACTGAGCTAAAAGCACAACGATAAAAACACTGTTTTGCACAGAATATCAAGGGTCTGTTCGACAATCAGCTCGCATGTTACACCAACTTCGTGCAGCGAACACTCTCACTTGTCTTGTACACTCGCCATGATCCCACGGCCAGCCTGCCACCGGCCTTCACCATCATTCCTAAGCGCTCACTCTCAGCGCCATGTCATATCCCGCTTCCGTCGAGCAAGTGACCTCGTCCCGTCTACGTCAAAAGCAAGCAAAAATTCGTCGACCACAGGCAGAAGGGGATGATGTGCAATACGACGACGAAGTCGACGTGGGAGTGGGAATAGGAGGACCAATACTCGACTTTGGAAGGGAGGGAGGTGTTAGATTGGAATCAGGCAAAGGGGGCTGGAAGTGGACTTGGGTGTCCCAGAAAGGAAATGAGGATTCGTTGATAGCGGCAGAGGGAGTTTTGCTGCACCCGGGTTGTCGGAATGAAGACATTAATCTGGATGATGTGCCTGCTTCAAAGATTGCCGATTCTGCTGTAAGTGCTACCATGGTTGTGGAATGGGGGCGTTAAGCTCATCCGTTTAGGTCGACTATGTGCGCTCATTGCCTGATGTGTCGGAATATGCCTCCATCTCGGATCTTATCATGGACGAGCTTGCAACAAAGCAACCGAAGACATCAACGGAAAGATACAAGGGCAATACACTGAGCGTGATTATCAATCCTAAAGCAAAATCGGCGAGGCGTTTGCTAGCCTTTCCAGCCGGACCGGTGGGCAGTCATCTGAGTGAGTGATCGTCCAAGTGAAGCGTTGTAGCTGATCTCAGATATCTCCCCTTTCCTACCCGCGACCGATTCAAAGCGACACCGACCGTATTTGACCACATTCCGGCCGGCCTCTCAACCTGCTGAGAGATTCCCAACCGAGATACTCTCAACATGCTCGTCCCCATTCCTATCGGGAAGCAAATTGGACCGTGAGTCAAGTAATCCTGGATGCAGCTGATGGTAGGCGAAATGACTGCTCTTCTTGTGCGGCTGGAGGTGACGACACACATGCTGAATGTCGGAGCTCATACTATCACTTGCGCAAACGACCAGTCGACTGCAGAGACAAACAGAGTAGGGCAGCTCAGTCATACCGACACGGAGGGTAGACGGCATGTGGACGTAGCGCTGGACCAGACTAGTTGGAGCAGGGCTCTTATTGTGGATGAAGGTGGTGGAGTTTGGCTATGGTGGGAGGAGAAAACGGAGGTCAAGGAGCGCTTGGTCAAGACCATGAAACTGCAAGTCTCCCACCAGAAATAAAGCTGATCAATTAGGAAGAAGACCAGAGGTCCAGTCAGCGAAGATAGACATGGCTTTTTCAAGATCGCTTTTGGGTCTCGACCTGGCACAGCCCTCGTCATGTCGGCACGTCAGTTGACCGTCATCAATTACGAGGTACGTCGCAAGAAGAGCAAGAGCACTCTGGCTGACAAGCAGAGCGACATCCCATCAGAGACTGTCATTTTGGAATTGACCGGAAGTGGAAGGGTATTCACCGCTCTTGAGCCCACCTCGTTGTCCCGGAGCGCAAGTTACACTTGTGTGGCAACCAACTACGAGATACTTTGGGTGGACGAACTTGCATCAGGCCCACCGATCTTGACATGGCGACATGACATGGGCAGCGGGGCGATCCGCAGTATGAATCTGCAGATTCTGAACGGGCCTCATTCTGGTGAGTGTCCTGCATTGCTCTTGATTGTCCTGACATACAGAGTACACTTTGCTTTCCTCGCCCGACACACCCCTTATCTTGGTCTACGACGTCCCATCATCTCCGCCAGCTCATAGTCGTGGAGCAGCCCGATGTATCGCTCTACCTCATTCAAACTCGCAATCTCGTATAATCAACCTTCAAGGTCTCGATCTCGGTGGGAAAGGTCGAGCAGCTGGTGTCGACACTCACATAGTTGCCATTGATGAGGCTGGAGCAATAACGTCTTTCGATATGGGGGACTGGGCGGCCGATGCTCCGAATACAATGGACATCGAGGATGATCAGGTTATGGGCAAACGTCACCCTGAGCCAGTCTGGGACTCGACAATTCGGAATGTTGCCGACGGAATTACCGACAACCAGTCCACTAGACCATGGAACGAGAAGGCCAAGACTAAACACAAAGTCCTCGATCTACGCGAGATATGGTTAGGTAAGTTAGGATTCATAGCTCTCGCTGACTTGAATCAGATATTAACAAGGATGAGCCGGATTATGATCCCGAATTCAGTTTCCAAGCAATGGAGCAACATCTTCGAGAAAGAGACGCCCCTCTGGATAGTTTCGTTACATTGTGAGTCACATTACCGCGTCTCATACCAGGAAGCTGATGCCACTAGAGGTGATATGGCTCGAGATGCTGTTTCCGAAGAAGATGCTGGCCGAACACACGCTCTATTGCCCCTCGATATGGATGCCAATACGTTCACAGACGATTTAACCAACCTCACCTCAATCGATCTGGAGAGACACGAGCTGCATAAGGTGGCCGCGCTACCTCTAGGACTTGCGGTCGACCAGTCTCAGATCTCTCAAGATCCATTGGAAAACATCTACGCCACTTTCGCCAGGTCAGATATGTCACCATTCACAGATAATCAAGCACGACATCAAAGAGATACTCGACGTCTTGTCCTCGATCTCACTCTATCTAGAATGGTCATGCACTCCGAGCAAGTACATCCAGCAGATCGTTTAATTCGAAAATCACAAGAACCAGAAACGGCGGACAACCTCTTCGAGCGGACCGGCCAATTGACCTTGAATGACTCAAATGCTCCTGGTCCTCCGGAACTCAAATGGCTAGCACCGCGAGTCGAATTTGAGACTCAGCCTGAGTCACAAGCAACCGGGACACCCGACGCGAAGAGTCTGGATACGGCAGCGTCGCGAGCACTGCTAAATGATTGGACGATCGGATCTGATCCCACACAATTCACCTGGAAGGACTGGAGAAGAGCGACCTCCGTCGTCCCCACTCCAGTCAGGAGACCAGTCCGACCACTACCCTCTCCTCGAGCTTCTGCTACCCAGACATTCGCTCAATCTCAACCGAACCCCCGATATCAAGCTCCAAGTATCGCTCAACCTCGTCCGCAGTGGGCGCTACATGGCTCGAGTTCCATCCCAAACATCCTGGCTCATGGTCAAGGGACACGATCATCCCCTCCGCCTGTGTTGCACTCGAGTCAGTCATATCAGGACCTGGGGGCCAGTACGCAGGCTGAGCGGGGGCCATTCGGGGGTAGACCCGATACTAAAGCTCGGAAGAAACCGGCAAAGAAGCGAGTTGGAGGCTTCTAGGGCCATGTTATACAGACTAGTACGAGCGCTTGTGCAATTCATCACGTATGTACAGTGCATATGTATAGTCAATTATCAAATCCCTACCCACATCAGGCTGGGAAGACCTCACTCACTCCCTCCGGAATCGATCTCACCATACTCCATCCGCCTCCTCTTAGAACCCCCCTTTGATGATTCCCCTCTGGCGGTAACTGGGTCCTCCTCTTCTTCGCCATCGTCGTCGTCGACCGACTTTGCAGAAGCCATAATAGCCGCTTGCGAAAGAGCGTGCTGCATCCAACCTGCAGTGACCTCTGTAACGTCGACAATCTCGCCATCCACGACTGTTACGTGATCGTACAACTGTTTCCGCGGATGTGCTTTGGGTTTGGAGGGGAAAAACCAATGGCTGTTGGCTAGATCGGGTTTTGTTCGAATGGCTCCATCGGAATCGTGTTCATTGGTCATTGCGCACCCAGCCAGGACAGCATGCTCCCAGTCAGGACGCTGCGGAACAAGTTTTTCCACAGTGGGATGCTGACTTCGGTCGGCAAACAAGATGCGACCGACCTGTCTGAGCCCCATAGTTTCGAAGCTGCCGGATTTGGTATTGGACTCGATCGTGGTTTCTCGCATCATCGGATGATTGAGATTGCTGCTTCTGAGCCGCTTCTTCGCTTCCGAGTACAAACCCCGGCTCAGAGGTGGATCGTCAAATTTAAAAATGCCACGAAACTCTTGCGCGTTGCTTTTGCATTCACGCGTCCAGTCTTCCGTCTCTCCGTCGCCGTGGTTGACAAATGTCCCTTCTGGTTGGTTGACAATGTAATCCGTGAGCTCGTCGAGCTGCATACTCGATGCCGCGTCTTCGCAAGATTTGGCTCGTCTTCGCTCTTCGGCAAGCGTGACGACGACGCCGAGACGATCGGACAAGCCTTCTGGGCCAATGGTCTTCTCCTCGACCCCACCTTGACTGTCGCGCTCCCATAATCGGTATTTATCCTTTTGACCTGGTATCGGCGCTGCAAATGCGCTGTTATTCAAGGTGCCGTTCGGTTCCCCCAATCGATACGCGGCGTTGTTACAGTCAAACCCGTATATATTCATCATCGTCTTTTTATCTTCCTCTTTTGTCGCCTTAGACACGATGCGGGCCGCTATCTTCAACAATTTTAGCTTCGTGTCACGGTCATGGACAGAGTCTGTGGCGGTCAAACCCTCTGCGTTGGTACTTGATCCCGCCAGCTCCTGTTTGCGTCCCATCCGAACACGCTTTGATAGCCCGTCGCGCAACGGGTACAGATAACTCAGACAATTTTTTGCCTGCTTTCGCAACTCAGCGTCTGCTTCGTGGTCGCTTTCCAAGCCTTGTAGACTTCGCACGAGGTAGGATGTTGACGAGCCTGTTGGTAAAGTATTGGTCGTACTCATGGTGTGGGAGCGTATGTGAATGTGAGCAAAGGTTCAGTTGTATGTTTGATGGTGAGGATGTGAAAGACACATTTGTTCTCGCCGCTGTATACTTTATAGCACGTCCACTGGACCATTTGTCCGAACAGTGTATCAGCTCAGAAAGGAATCCTCGTAGAAGCTGCTCGAGTTCAAGTCTACCTTTCACGAGACTTGTCTTGGGGGCCACCCACGAATCGAGCCTCAAGGGCGCAGGAAGGAGGCGGTCTTGGATGCTTCGCAAGTTCCCCTGTTCTTGTGATTCTCTCGTCCGTGGCCCGCGAATGTGGCACAGTCCTTTGACCGCTTGCCTGTGCAAGGATTTGATTCACCCTTCCACCTTCTGCCCCGTGGGCCAATCGCCAAGGGATGCGCCAGCCAAAGGAGCCGCTTTGTCTCGCTCGAAGGTTGATTCCGCAATGAGGTCAGTATGATTTCCACAGCAGACAGCTGGTCGAAAGGGCGATCTGGGATACAACTGCATTCGAGACGAAATGTGGATTACCGTATAAAGGTGGATCATCTCTTACGCCTAGCGACATTGGGATTCGACCGACCATGCCCAATCTTGGGCATACCCTGACCTGATGACCTCCCCTTACCAGACATCCCAACAGTAAGGACCTCAGGCAACCACTGAACCATCAGTTACCATTCACCAAGAGGTATATAGACTCACATCAGGATTATCCCAGCCATCAAGTACACCTTTAGCCAATTTCCTCTCCTCCTTTTGCCTCCTAATATCCTCACTCTTGACAGCATCCTGCCATTCCCTCTGATCTTCCCTTAGAATCAACCCGTTTCCGGACTTTTGTTGACCTTTAGCTTGACCTGCTTTTGAATCTGGTATAGAGAATTTAGAACCTCGGAGAGAGTATTGGAAATTCTTCTTGAGGTGGATTGTTTGTTTACCTGTCGAACTGGATGTTGAGACTGTTGTTCGGAGGAGGGTAGCATTTCCGCATGAAGGACAGAATTTCTTATCTAAATCTCGACATGTTCTGAGATTAGTATTATCCTGGCGGAAGAGAAGGTACCTACTTGAAACAAGCATGACATCTCAGAACCCATGATTTGACTTTATTGATCCTTTTCCCCTCTTCTCCAACAAGTCCAAGACCCATACTGAGAAGGACGTTCTGAACAGCATAATCTCCCGTCATACATGCCGCAGCGAGTGGCGATTGATTAGATCCAGAACCGGTAGGGACTAGCCCAAGATCCTTGGATCGATGTTTAGCGACGTTTGAGCTGTTGATCCATTCTCCTCCATCTGAATCTTCGTCATCGAGCGGTGTGCTCTCGTATATTGGGTTGGCAGGTGAGGGAGATGGCTCGAGTTTGACTTGGTCGACAGCTTCTGTGATGTCGTCTATGCGGTCTGCGCTCTTCTCGCTGGTCTCGGTTTGCTCGACTTTCTCCGAACTTTCAGTCGATGCGGGAGCCTCACTAGCTTCGACTGGGACAGCGGTCTCCTTCTCCTTTGCTTTCCCCTTTCCCTTGCTCTTCTGGGCGTTCTGAGTTGGAGCGGGACCTTTCTTCTCCCCAGGCTGACTCCTTACGTTCTTATCACCATTCACCTCCAATTCGTATTGACAAGTGAGAGCGATTACGCTTAAATCCGTTTGACTCAGAACAGCGTAATCCCCAGTCCTCTTTGCGAAAGCGACCACTGACAGTCAGTCCAAATCAACGTAAGGAGTGATAAATGACTTACCTCTGGCCATAACATCCGGTTTTGGCATTTCGACCTTCACATCCACACCCATCAAACCGAGTTGTTGCCAATGAGCCCTTGATTTCGGATCTCGGAGCTCAGCAACTACCATTGGAGTCGTATGGAATGTCTGTGCCAAATGACGAAGGGGAGTGAGGGATACAAGTGGTCCGGCATCGAGAATGAGATGTTGAGTGCTTGAGCCAGAGGCGGTGGATGATGAAGCGGCGGGTTGCGGCGTAAGTGTGGGTGTAGGCTCCTCTGCTGCTACACTTGGAGTAGGCTCGGAAGTAGACTCGACTGGAGTAGCGGGTGTGGTTGATTGAGCAGGCTTTGCTGCTGCGCTGTATGATAGAACCATGTTTATTGCAAGATGTCTAAGCAGTTACTGGTAACTTGACTATAGTGGACCTCAAAATCTCAATTCTCGGTGGAGGTAGATATTGATAAGACAATGACGTGGTATTAAATGTATAGACGCGCGTTGTGAGCATCATCTGCTCAACCTAGAGTACCTTCTACAGTGAACCTACCACCTCTATCCTTCATCACTATCACCTCGACCCACAGAGAGCCCCTTTGAAGCTCTCAAGATACAATAGGAGACACGACAATTATCCGTTCTTTTCGCCTGAATCTTAGCCAACACCGCCCTTTACCATGTCGTCTATCGGTACAGGATATGATCTGTCCGTATCGACATATTCCCCTGATGGGAGGTTGTTCCAGGTCAGCTTACATGGCCTTCTCGTCCACCAAAGCTGACAGCATCAGGTCGAATACGCCAACAAAGCCGTCGAAGCTGCTGGGTACGTGTTACCTTCCCTCCAAATCCTTACACCTCAACGCTATTCCCTTCAAGTCCATGCCCTCAAAGGTAAGGGCTGAATGCTGATACGTAGTGTCGCAATGGGACTAGTATGCACAGACGGTATCGTACTCGGCGTCGAACGACTCCTCCATTCCAAACTCCTTGTCAAAGGCTCAAATCGACGAATACAGTCCGTCGACGAACATATCGGTCTCGCTACTGCCGGTTTACTGGCCGATGGAAAACATATGGGAAGTAGAGCTAGGGAGGAATGTGCGAACTTTAGGGATACCTACAATTCTGCCGTTACCGTTGGTGTACGTCCCTCCATCATCTGACATTAGGGCGAGACTGATGGATAGGTTCTAGCAGATCGATTATCAGGATACGTACAGGCTTATACATGTTATGGATCCGTTCGACCATTTGGTATCTCGACCTTGGTAGCTGGTATCGACAAGACTGGTCCCAAGCTATACGCCATCGAGCCATCAGGAGTATACTACGGATACCGAGCAACTGCTAGTGGAAAGGGTAAAGCCCTAGCCAAGACCGAGTTGGAGAAGGTCATCGCAAAGGAGGGTGGTGTAACAGTCAAGGAAGGTGTCATGGAATTGGCAAGAATGTAAGTCACCCCTATATGACAAAAACTGATTGGCAGTATCCACCTCGTACACGATGATAACAAGGACAAGGATTTCGAGTTGGAAATGACATGGGTCTGTGCCGAGTCGGGCAACAAGCATAAAGCTGTACCCGCGGAACTACTGGCTGAGGCAGATGCAAAGGGAAAGGCTGCTTTGGAAGAGGGTATGGAGGAGGATTAGAACAACAGAAGAATCGGGTATCTAGACGACCATGTACATGCAGACATCATGACGAGAGTAGTAAGCGAAGAGTCGTCTAAGCCCAGCATGGGTTGTGGCAGCTTAGAACTTAATTTGGAAGTATATCGTGAATGTTCCATACAATGTGTACTATAGCTGATACTCTACAACTAAACAGTGCTATACTATTTACAACTTTTGATCCACCTGGCCCTGACCTTCAAACCAGCGCCATCCTGCCCTTTGTCAATCCACCCCTAAAGTTCCTCATGCCTCCCACACGATTCGCAGCTTGCTGCCTCTGAATCTGGGCATAAGCCTCCAATACATGCGCCGAGGTCAAAGGTTGCCTAGCACTAGGGGGAGCCGCAAACAATGGGACAGGGACATGCCTCCTGCTAGAGGTAGAATCATTTCGATCAGGCGAAGTATTCTTTTTCGCAGGACTGTCCGTAGCCAACGTCGATTTTCGTTTGATCGGACTACCATTCACTGGTCCTGTCGTCTTTGTTGGGATCTGTCGAAGTGGAGCTTCATGTCGTTCTCGAACTTCTAGTGCTGTTACACAGAGTGATCTGACCATTTCGAAAGCTAGGAAACCGAGGATATCGATAATATCGTCGTTTGGGCGGACGTCTAGGTATGCTGAGAAGTTTACGAAATCGCGGAATCGTCGTGCTGTTTGTCAGCTAACATCTCACGAGGGATGGATGGGATGTACCTTTACGATATGTGAAACTTGCTTGACGACAATCCGAGTAATGTACGTATTCGTCTTTTGTCATTTTCCTTGTAATCTCATCTGCTTCCTACTTCGTCAGCTATGAGGATTTGATGCGAGAGGTCGAACTTACACGTAAACGCTGCATCGAATCATGATGAGCTTGAACCTCATCCTCATCCCCATCATCATCATCATCCTTGCTATTTGAAGTCGGTAATGATTTCAAGAAGTCCGAATAGGGAGTCATCAATTCCCAAGGTAATTTAACCATTGTCTTTCGTGTCTTCAAAGTCGATTGATTGGTATCTTCAATCTCTTCTTCCACTTCTGCGGCCCCTGGTCCTGCATCATCCTCTTTTGCCTTTTTACGAACATCTTTCCAGGATAGATAAGTTCTGAGTCTGTTTACTTTGGATCTATCTTCTCGGATGAGGAAGATTAGGTCTTCTGCTGATAGGAATCGAGATGATCGGAGGTGTGTGAGGAGTCTTGCTCTTGTTACCTGCTTGTCAGCCTGTATACCAAGCATGATATAGACGTGGACATACAATCTCGATAATTTGCCCTCTGACTACATCTTCCACTAGCTTGACGGTTTCCGGCAGAGGTTCTTGGACTTCACCAAAAACAAACATCTACAGATCAGACTCGTCCATATGTAACAGAGGGGACATACCATAGCAGCAATTTCATTTGAATACTTATATTCCCCACTAGAACTCTTTGTCTTCTTCTTCTTCTTCCTAGGTTGATCGTCATCTTCATCTTCATCGTCCTCTTCTTCCTCTTCTGCTGGTGACGGCGATTTCTCCTTGGAGTTGGGAGGTGGTGCGATCGCTACTCGTTTCTTTATGTTTGTACCATTGGTAGTCGGGTTTGGCTTTATGTTTGAAGGACCCGCTGAGCCTGATCCTGAAGGTGGTGGTGCTGGTTGGATTGGAGCATTGGAAGTGGGAAGTGCAAGGCCAGACATCTTGTTATACTGTCGCGTAGATTGAAGTGATTTGATTTCTCAAATCTCTCGATATGCGCCAGTAGGTATTGGTATGTTGGGAAGAAGTCGAAGGTCACAATCGATGTGAACTGTCGCTGATCGGATGAAAGGATACGATATAATATGTTGTGTCCTGTACAAAAGACAAAGGGGATTGAATGGAGTATAATCGCCCAGATCTGTGTGTATGTTTCAGATCACTCCCTCGTCCAGTGGTTGGAGCTAATCTACAAGTAACTCTAATACAAAGGTATCTAACAAGTGACTCTGGAGGTCAAACGGTAATAATTATTGATATTGATAAACGGCACGGCGTATGATGAATATCTCAGACATGTCGTACTCTACCGGTTCCTCGTGCTCCCAATTCCTCGTTTACTCTTACCTTGTTCTCACGTCTCAAGCGACCCATTGACAAGCGATTCCCTCACTCATTACCCAACTCCACAAGCGATCAGGGGCAACGTCAGGCTCCCCATTGTCGTTCCAAGCCTTCCAATTCCTATTCACCAATCATAATGAGGTATGCGGAAACTCGCTTAGATTGTAAGCGATCCTGGGTATATTATGCCGGATGTACGGCTTGAGCCTCGGG
>Ga0308160_10003380_pt1 | contig 18046 bp, 10 predicted proteins | sample PhyFR1_FD_201036 | JGI IMG/M metagenome (GOLD analysis project Ga0308160, IMG submission 201036) | Phyllosphere microbial communities from UC Gill Tract Community Farm, Albany, California, United States - DLSLF.R1 | ecosystem: Host-associated > Plants > Phyllosphere > Unclassified | place: USA...
GGCGTTCCAGTAACGCCGCGCACCCATTCGGCCGCCCAGGCGAACGCATCCATACCAAGCGGTGACAGCGCCTTTTCTTTCCGTGATGCATCGCTTTAAGCGGCGTATCGTGGTCGTCCGACCACATTCGGCTACGCCATCAGAGGGGACAGCGTAAAATGTCGCCTTTCGTATTTCATTTAGTGAGCAACTCTTCCATGTCAGAGACCCCAATCCCATCGTTTGCCGACCTCAACCTCTCGGCGCCTGTCGTCAAGGCGCTGAAGGATGTCGGCTACGAAACGCCGTCGCCGATCCAGGCCGCCACCATTCCCCTGCTGCTGGAAGGTCGCGACGTGCTGGGACAGGCGCAAACCGGCACCGGTAAAACCGCCGCCTTCGCGCTGCCGATCCTGTCGCGCATCGACGTCAAGCAGACCGCGCCGCAAGCGCTGGTGCTGGCGCCGACGCGCGAACTGGCGATCCAGGTCGCCGAAGCCTTCCAGAGCTACGCCGCCCACATCAAGGGCTTCCACGTGCTGCCGATCTATGGCGGCCAGAGCTATGGTCCACAACTGTCGAGCCTGCGCCGTGGCGTGCACGTCGTGGTTGGCACCCCGGGCCGCGTCATCGACCACATCCAGAAAGGCTCGCTCGACCTGTCGAAGCTGACCACGCTGGTGCTGGACGAAGCCGACGAAATGCTGCGCATGGGCTTTATCGACGACGTCGAGCAGATCCTGCAGCAGACCCCGGAAAACCGCCAGACCACGCTGTTCTCGGCCACCATGCCGCCGGCCATCAAGCGCATCGCCAAGACCTACCTGCGCGACCCGCAGGAAGTCACCGTCGCCGCCAAGACCGGCACCGCCGACAACATCAAGCAGCGCTACTGGCTGGTGGCCGGCATGCACAAGCTCGACGCGCTGACCCGCATCCTCGAAGCCGAGCCGTTCGACGGCATGATCATCTTCGCGCGCACCAAGCTCGGCACCGAAGAGCTGGCGACCAAGCTGCAGGCGCGCGGCTTCGCCGCCACCGCCATCAACGGCGACATGGCCCAGCAACAGCGCGAGCGCACCATCGAGCAGCTCAAGAACGGCAAGATCGACATCCTGGTCGCCACCGACGTCGCCGCCCGCGGCCTGGACGTGGAGCGCATCAGCCACGTGATCAACTACGACGTGCCGTCCGATCCGGAGAGCTACACCCACCGCATCGGCCGCACCGGCCGCGCCGGCCGCAGCGGCGACGCGATCCTGTTCATCACCCCGCGCGAGCGCGGCCTGCTCAAGGCGATCGAGCGCGCCACGCGCCAGCCGGTCGCGCCGCTCGAACTGCCGACCGTCAAGGCGGTCAACGAAGTGCGCGTCAGCCGCTTCAAGGACCAGATCCGCGCAGCGCTGGCCGAAGGCGGGCTGGACGTGTTCCGCTCGCTGATCGAGGACGTCGAGCGCGAAGACAATGTGCCGGCGATCGACATCGCCGCCGCGCTGGCCAAGATGGCGCGCGGCGCCGAGCCGCTGCTGCTGACCAAGCCGGACCGTGAAGCCATGCCGTCGCAACGCGAATTTGGCGGCGAACGCGAACGTGCGGTGCGCGAGCCACGCGAAGCGCGCGGCGACTGGGAAGAGCGTCCGGCGCGCGCCCCGCGCGAAGCGGGCTTCAAGAAAGAACGCGTTGCGCGCGACGCCGAGCCGGGCATGGCCACCTTCCGCATCGAAGTCGGCTACACCCACGGCGCCAAGCCGGGCAACATCGTCGGCGCCATCGCCAACGAAGCCAACATCCCGTCGAAGTACATCGGCCGCATCGAGATCTATGACGACTACAGCACGCTCGACCTGCCGGACGACATGCCGGCCGACCTGGTCGACCATCTGAAGACGGTGTGGGTGGCGGGCCAGCAGCTCAACATCACGCGCGATGGCGAAACGCCGTCGGCGCCGTCGGCCAGAAAGCCGTTCGTCAAGAAGGGCCCGGAACGCCGTCCTGGCGAGAAGCCGGCCCCTGGCAAGAAGCCGCATCGCAAGGGCGGCGCGCAGGAGTAATACCCGCGCGCGCATGGTGAGTGAACGCTGCCGCGTCCACTCACCATGCACTTTGCTGTTGTTTGACTACAAATCCCCATCTTCACGCTGAACTGTCGTGCAGCTCCTACTATGGAGAAGCCACGATTGACACTCAGAAATCACCATGTTATTTTGCTACAGATACGCTAGCCGGACTGTAGTTGCTCACTGTCGTGACTAATTGCCGGCGCTGCACCTGACGCACCAACGGCACGCCACGGCAGGCGGCCGCGCATTCACATACAGAAGCCCGGCACATCCGGGCCAGATTGGGGACACACATGGATATGCAAACGGGCGTGCTCAAGCCGCGCCTGTCGTTCTGGCAGCTGTGGAACATGAGCTTCGGTTTCTTCGGCATCCAGTTCGGCTTCGCCCTGCAGAACGCCAACACCAGCCGCATCTTCGCCACCCTTGGCGCCGATCCCGACAACCTGTCGTGGTACTGGCTGGCGGCCCCGGTCACGGGCCTCCTGGTGCAGCCGGTGATCGGCTACCTGAGCGACAACACCTGGCACCCCAAATGGGGCCGCCGCCGTCCGTTCTTCTTCATCGGCGCGGTGCTGGCCGCGATCGCCCTGTTCCTGATGCCCAATTCCACCGCGCTGTGGATGGCGGTGGCGGTGCTGTGGATGATGGACGCCGCGATCAATGTGTCGATGGAGCCGTTCCGCGCCTTTGTCGGCGACAAGCTCGATCCGTCGCAGCAGACCGCCGGTTACGCGATGCAGACCTTCTTCATCGGTTGCGGCGCCGTGATCGCCTCGCTCCTGCCGACCTTCTTCGAAAGCATGGGCGTGTCCAATTCCGCCGTCGGCGGCGTGATTCCGGACACCGTGCGCTATTCGTTCTACGCCGGCGGCGCGATCTTCTTCCTGGCCGTGTGCTGGACCGTGTTCACGGCCGACGAACTGCCGCCGCCCGACATGGACGCCTTCAACCGCGAGCGCAAGGCGGCGCGCGGGGTCGGCGTGGCGCTGACCGAAATCCTGGGCGGCTTTGGCAAGATGCCAAAGACGATGGTGCAACTGGCGTTCGTGCAGTTCTTTACCTGGATCGCGCTGTTCGCCATGTGGATCTATACCGGCACCGCGATCGCCGACAGCATCTACGGCACCCGCGACGCCCAGTCGGCCACCTACCAGGAAGCCGGCAACTGGGTCGGCGTGCTGTTCGCGGTGTATGGCGGCGTGTCGGCGCTGGCCGCCTTTCTGCTGCCGGTATTCGCGCGCTACACCAGCCGCAAGACCGTGCACGCGGTGTGCCTGGCCATCGGCGGCGTCAGCCTGGCCAGCATCTACCTGATCAGCGACAAGAATGGCCTGATCCTGCCGATGATCGGCATCGGCATCGCCTGGGCCTCGATCCTGACGATGCCGTACGCGATCCTGGCCGGTTCGCTGCCGGCCAAGCGCATGGGTTACTTCATGGGCCTGTTCAACTTCTTCGTGGTGATCCCGCAGATCGTCAGCGGCGCGCTGCTCGGCCAGGTCAACAAGCACCTGTTCGGCGGCCACGCGGTATTCACGCTGGTGCTGGGCGGCGTGTGCATGCTGATCGCGGCCGGCCTCACGCTGCTCGTCACCGACAAGGCGGCGCCGGTCAAATCGAGCCTGTAGTCGCCTGGCCTCGCGCCCGCGCGCCGTACTTTCAGCGGCTGTCGTATCGTAACGTTTTATCAACATATTCCGGCGCCGCAGTCGCGGCCCGGGGTATGGCAACGTTCACTGACAGGAGCACAGCATGACCATCCAGACCGTCGCCACCACACCGTTCGCCGGGCAGCGCCCGGGCACCTCGGGCCTGCGCAAGAAGGTGACCGAATTCCAGCAGCCGGGCTACCTCGAGAACTTCGTCGAAGCCATCTTCCTGACCCTCGGCAAGGGCAAATGCCGCCACCTGGTGGTCGGCGGCGACGGCCGCTATTTCAACCGCGAAGCGATCCAGACCATCTTGCGCATGGCGGCCGCCCACGGCGTCGAACGCGTGCTGGTGGGCAAGGGCGGCATCCTGTCGACGCCGGCGGTGAGCTGCGTGATCCGCAAGCACGCCTGCTACGGCGGCATCGTGCTCTCGGCCAGCCACAATCCGGGCGGCGCCGACGGCGACTTCGGCATCAAGTACAACATCGAGAACGGCGGCCCGGCGCCCGAGAAAATCACCGACAAGATCTACGAATACACGACCACGCTGGGCGAATACCACATCAGCGACGCCGGCCCGGTCGACCTTGACCAGTTGGGCGTGACCCGCATCGAGGGCATGGCGATCGAGGTGATCGACCCGGTCGCCGATTACGCCGAACTGATGGCGCGCCTGTTCGATTTCGACGCCATCCGCAGCCTGTTCGCGAGCGGCTTCCGGATGCGCTTCGACGCCATGCACGCGGTCGCGGGCCCGTACGCCAAGGCGGTCCTGGAAGGCATGCTGGGCGCCCCGGCCGGCACGGTGGTCAATGGCGAACCGCTCGAGGACTTCGGTGGCGGCCATCCCGATCCGAACCCGGTCAACGCGGCCGAACTGATCGCCGCCATGGCCGCCCCGGATGCGCCCGATTTCGGCGCCGCCTCGGATGGCGACGGCGACCGCAACATGATCGTCGGGCGCGGCATCGCCGTCACGCCGTCGGACAGCCTGGCCATCATTGCCGCCAACGCCACCGTGGCGCCGGGCTACGCGGGCGGGATCAAGGGCATCGCGCGCTCGATGCCGACCTCGATGGCGGCCGACCGCGTGGCCGCGGCGCTCGGGATTTCGTGCTTCGAAACCCCGACCGGCTGGAAGTACTTCGGCAACCTGATGGACGCCAACCTGGTCACGCTGTGCGGCGAAGAAAGCTACGGCACCGGCTCGTTCCATATCCGCGAAAAGGATGGCTTGTGGGCGGTGCTGTTCTGGCTCAACCTGCTGGCCGTGCGCAAGCAGTCGGTGGAGCAGATCGTGGCCGCGCACTGGGCCCGCTTCGGCCGCAATTATTATTCGCGCCACGATTACGAAGCCGTCGACGCCGTTGCAGCGAGCGACATGATGGCGGCGCTGCGCGAACGCCTGCCCGAACTGGCCGGCCAGACCCTTGACGGCCACCATGTATCGCAGGCCGACGATTTCGCCTACAACGATCCGGTCGACGGCTCGATCTCGACGCAGCAGGGCGTGCGCATCGTCATGAGCGACGGCTCGCGCATCGTGTTCCGCCTGTCGGGCACCGGCACCGAGGGCGCCACCGTGCGCCTCTATCTCGAACGCTACGAGGCCGATCCAGGCCGCCACGATCTCGAAGCGCAACAAGCCTTGTCCGGCCTGGCGCAGATCGCCGAGAGCGTGTCGGGCCTGCGCCAGCGCACCGGCCGCACTGAACCTACCGTGGTCACTTGACCGATTCTTCACCCACCCAGGAACCCGCATGAAACTCCCCGTCCTTGCCGCCTCCATGTTGCTCGCCTTTGGCGCGATCTCTGCGGCCAACGCCCAGACCCGCACGCCGGCCCAAAACCCGGTCCAAAGCGGCAAACCGTTCGTCTGGGAGAACGCCACCGTCTACTTCTTGCTGACGGACCGCTTCAACAACGGCAACCCGGCCAACGACAAGGCCTATGGCCGCAAGGACGACGCGGCCAAGCTGCGCGGCTTCATGGGTGGCGACATCGCCGGCGTCACGGCCAAGGTCAGGGACGGCTACTTCAGCAACCTGGGCGTGAACGCGATCTGGCTCACGCCGCTGATTGAAAACATCCATGGCTCGACCGATGAAGGCACCGGCAAGAGCTACGGCTTCCATGGTTACTGGGCCAGGGATTTCACGGCGCTCGACGCCGCCTTCGGCAGCGAGGACGAACTGCGCGCGCTGGTCGACAGCGCGCACGCCAAGGGCATCCGCGTCATCTTCGACGTGGTGCTGAACCACACCGGGCCGGTCACCGCGCAAGATCCAGTGTGGCCCAAGTCGTGGGTGCGCACCGGCCCTAAGTGCACCTACAAGGATGCGCCGACCACGATCAACTGCACGCTGGTCGAGAACCTGCCGGACATCCTCACCGGCAGCGACCAGAACGTGGAACTGCCGCCGCAACTGGTGGCCAAGTGGAAGCGCGAAGGGCGCTACGAGCGCGAAGTGAAAGAGCTGGACGACTTCTTCAAGCGCACCGGCTACCCGCGCGCGCCGCGCTACTACCTGATCAAGTGGCACAGCGACTGGGTGCGCAAGTTCGGCATCGACGGCTTCCGCGCCGACACCGTGAAACACACCGAACCTGGCATCTGGAAAGAACTCAAGAAAGAGGCCAGCCTGGCCTTCGAGGACTGGAAGCGCGCCAACCCATCGAAGCGCCTTGGCGACCTGCCGTTCTTCATGACCAGCGAAGTGTATGGCTACGACATCAGGCACGCGCGCAAGTACAGGATAGGCGAGGAGCAGGGCGGCGGCGGCATGATGGTCGACTACCTGGCGCAGGGCTTCGACAGCATGATCAATTTCGGCCTGCGCAGCGACGCCAGGCAAGGCTACGAAAAGGTGTTCGCGGATTACTCGAACATTTTGCAGGGCGACATGAAGGGCTTCTCGGTGCTGAATTACCTCAGTTCGCACGACGACGGCAGCCCGTTCGACCCGCTGCGCGAGCGTCCGCTGGAGTCGGCCAACAAGCTGCTGCTGGCGCCCGGCGCGGCCCAGATCTACTACGGCGACGAGACCGCGCGCGTACTCAAGGTCGATGGCGCCGAGGGCGACGCCACGCTGCGCTCGTTCATGAACTGGGACGACCTGAAGAACAACGCCCAGCGCGGCGCCTATCGCGTGGCCGACATCCACGACCACTGGGCGCGCCTGGGACGCTTCCGCGCCGCCCATCCGGCGGTGGGCGCCGGCGTGCACCAGATGCTGCAGCAAAGCCCATACACCTTCAAGCGCACCTGGCACAAGGACGGCATCAGCGACCGGGTGGTGGTGGCGCTCGACCTGCCGCTGGGCAAACCGGTGGCAATTCAGGTGCGCGGCGTCTTCAACGACGGCCAGACCGTACGCGACTGGTACACCGGCAAGAGCGCAGTGGTCAAGGACGGCAAGGTGCAGTTCGAACTGGCGGCGCCGGTGGCGCTGATCGCGCAGGACTGAGGCCGTTCAGCTTCCCCTGTACAGTAAATACGATATGTGCGACGCATAGTTCCGTGCCGCACGGAATTATCCTTGCTGACTTTTCTGTATTTTTGCGAATGCTGTTAAGCTCGTAACATATTCGTAGTGCACCGGAATCGGCGCCAAAGAGCGCCGGCGGTGGCGCATCCTGGATGCGGCAGAGGGGGAGCGAACATGAGCAGTAACATCGCAAGAGTGCGGATGTTGTACCGGATGGTGCGCAGCAGGACGCGCCCGGTTGCGCAGGAAGCAGGCGCCTTGCACGGCGCCCAGCCCCTGGGCGGCGCGGCAGGCCCCGATGGTGTGGTGGTAACCGATCCGCCCGACGCCAAGCTCGATTACATCACGCGCCTGGCGGTGCAGGCCACCGGCGCCCAGATCGGCGGCATCAGCCTGATCTTCCAGTCGCAGATCTGGATGCCGTCGCGCATCGGCTTCAACGCCAGCATCCTGCCGCGCGCCGGCTCGTTCTGCGACAGCGCGCTCGACCAGCAAGACTGCTGGTTCGAAGTCGAAGACGCGCGCGACGATCCGCGCTTCGCCGATCATGCGCTGGTGGCGGGCCCGCACCAGTACCGCCACTACGCCGCCGTTTCGCTCAAGGGCGACAGCGAGCACCTGCTCGGCACCTTGTGGGTGATGGGGCGCGAATCGCGCCGGCTCGACCCGGCCCAGGTGGCGCAAATGCGCCTGCTGGCGCGCATCATCGTCGACATGCTCGAGCTGCGCTATTGCGACCCGGTGTCGGGCATGTTCAACCGCTCGGTGTTCCTGCACCATCTGCAGCGCTTGCTGGTGAAAGAAGACAACACCACCATCACCGTCGGCTTGATCGACCTGATCGGATTTCGCCAGGTGAACGATTTGTTCCGGCGCGAGACGGGCGACCATATCCTGCGCCTGATGGCCAAGCGCCTCGAAGCATGGGGCGAGGGCGCGCTGCTGGGCCACCTCGGGGCCGACCAGTTCGTGTTCGCGCTGACCACGCTGCCGGACCAGCACGAAGCGCGCATTGCGCGCCTGTGCACCGCGATCGACCAGCCGTTCGAAGTGGAACCGGGCTGCATGCACAGCCTGCATGCGCGCATTGGCCTGCGGCGCGAAGTCACGCCGTATGACGGCAGCGCCAGCGATTTGCTGGGGGCGGCCGACATCGCGGCCTCGTCGATCCGCCAGCACCGCGACAGCAGCGTGGTGCACGAATACGACAGCGCGCTGGTGGCGCGCGCGCGCCTGCGCTACGAACTGCGCGAGACGATCCGCGGCGTGCAGCGCTTCGGCCGGCTCGAGGTGCATTACCAGCCGCAGGTCGATGTGGCGCTGGGACGCCTGATCGGGCTCGAAGCGCTGGTGCGCTGGCGCCATCCGGTGTATGGCCTGGTGGGACCGGCCATGTTCGTGCCGCAGGCCGAGAGTTCGGGCCGTATTTTCGAGCTCGACATGCACGTGCTGGAGATGGTCTGCGAAGACATCTCGAGCTGGCGTGAGCGTGGCCTGGAGGTGGCGCCGGTGGCGCTGAACTTCTCGCGCGCTTCGCTGATGCACACCGAGATCTTCGCCGTGCTGTCGCGGGTACTTGAACGCACCGGCGTGCCGGGCGAGCTGCTCGAATTCGAAGTCACCGAAAGCCTGCTGCTCGACTCGCAGCAGCTGCTGCACCAGCGCGTCTCGACGCTGCGCGCCCTCGGGGTGCGGGTGGCGGTCGACGATTTCGGCACCGGTTACTCGAACCTCGACGCGCTCACCAGCTTCCCGTTCGACCGCCTGAAAGCCGACCGCCAGTTCGTGCACGGCGTGGCCAGCGACCCGCGCACCGCCGGCGTGTTCGCCCTGATCCAGGGCATCGCCGCCGTGTTCAACGCCGAGCTGCTGTGCGAAGGCCTGGAAGATGAAGCCGACCTGTCGTGGCTGGCCGCGCGCGGCGTGCACTGCGTGCAGGGCTGGTACTTCAGCCGCGCGCAGCCGGCGCCGGTGATCGAGGGCGTGCTGCGCCGCTTCCAGGATGCGCGCGCCAACAAATTGTCGGTGCCGCAGATGCGCGCGCTGCTGGCGTGAAGCGTGTATCGGACGCGCCTGCATCTGCGCTAGACTGGTGATTCCGCCAACTTTGATCGAATGCCATGCCCGTCTTTACACGCATTGCACGCGCCGCCGCCGGCGCCACCCTGGTGCTGGCGGCGCTGCCGATGCATGCCAGCGCCGAATCGACGCCAGAACCGAGCTACGGCCCTGAACTCGAAGGTTTCCAGTACCCGCATCCAACCCGGCAATACCGCTTCAAGTCGCAGGGCGTCGACCTGCAAATGACGTATATGGACGTCAAGCCGGCCAAGGCAAATGGCAAGACCGTGGTGCTCATGCACGGCAAGAACTTCTGCGGCGCCACCTGGGAAGGCACCACCAGGGAACTGACAAACGCCGGCTACCGCGTGGTGGCGCCGGACCAGATCGGGTTCTGCAAGTCGACCAAGCCGGCCCACTACCAGTACAGCTTCCAGCAACTGGCCGAGAACACCCGCAACCTGCTGGCATCGATCGGCGTGTCGAAGGCGATCGTGCTGGGCCACTCGACCGGCGGCATGCTGGCCACGCGCTATGCGCTGATGTATCCCGAGTCCACCGAGCAGCTGGTGATGATCAATCCGATCGGGCTCGAAGACTGGAAGAACCTGGGCGTGCCGTCACTCGGCGTGGACAAGTGGTACCAGCGCGAACTCAAGACCTCGGCCGAACGCGTGCGCGACTACGAACGCAGCACCTATTACAACGGCCAGTGGAAGCCAGAATACGAAGTCTGGGTGCAGATGCTGGTCGGGATGTACCGCGGCAAGGGCAAGGAACAGGTGGCCTGGAACTCGGCGCTCATCTACGACATGATCTATACCCAGCCGGTGGTGTATGAGTTCCCGCTGATCAAGGTGCCGACCTTCTTGCTGATGGGACTGAAGGACACCACCGCGATCGGCAAGGACGCCGCGCCCGAAGCAGTGCGTCCGAAGCTGGGCAACTACCCGGTGCTGGCCGAGCAGACGCGCAAGGCGATCCCGGGTTCGGTTCTGGTGACCTTCCCCGAGATGGGGCATGCGCCGCAGATGCAGGATCCGGCGCAGTTTCACAAGGCGCTGTTGAAAGGGCTGGTGCGCTGATAGCGCGCGGGGTGGTCGTGATCGCGACCACCCATTCTCTTGCAATTCGTTCAATGGTATCCTTGCAAGATGACCGTTGACCCCGATACCCCCGCATCGAAACCACCGCGCGCCGCCTTTGCCGACGGTCCGCGCCTGTTGGCCGACATCGGCGCTACCCACGCGCGCTTTGGCCTGGAAACCGCCCCTGGCGTATTGGGCCGCGTGGCCGTGCTGCGCTGCGACGACTACGACGGCATCGTGCCGCTGCTGCACGCCTACCTCGAGCAGCATCCGAACCAGCGCATCAACCACGCGGCGTTCGCGCTGGCCAATCCGATCAGCGGCGACTTCATTCGCATGACCAATCGCGACTGGCAATTCTCGACCGACGAAGTGCGCCGCACGCTGGGCTTGTCGACACTCCTGATCGTCAACGACTTCACCGCGCTGGCGATGGCGCTGCCGGGCTTCAAGCCGAATGACCTGATGCAGGTCGGCGGCGGCGCGGCGCAGACGCATGCGGTGTCGGGCGTGCTGGGGCCGGGCACCGGCCTGGGGGTGTCGGGCGTGATCCCCACCATCGACGGTTTCGTCACGCTCGGCAGCGAAGGCGGCCACGTCAACTTCGCGCCCAGCGACGAGCGCGAATTCGCGATCCTGCAATTTGCCTGGCGCGAATGGAAGCACGTCTCGAACGAGCGCCTGATCTCGGGCCCCGGCATGGAACTGATCTACCGCGCGCTGGCGCAGCGCAACGGCGTCGACACCGATGCCGGCTTTGCAGCGCGCGGCGCGGCAGAGATCATCAGCGGCGCGCTCGAACAGCACGACGCGCTGTGCCTCGAAGTGCTGGAATGCTTTGCCGGCATGCTGGGCAGCGCGGCGGCCAACCTGGCGGTGACGCTGGGCGCCTTTGGCGGCATCTTCATCGGCGGCGGCATCGTGCCGCGCATGGGCGAGTGGTTCGCCGGTTCGCCGTTTCGCGCGCGCTTCGAAGCCAAGGGCCGCTTCACCGACTACATCGCCCAGATCCCGACGTTCGTGATCATGACCCCGAACCCGGCGCTGTACGGCGTGTCGGCGATCTTGTCCGAGCACCTGCGCGGCCGCAGCGGCGCCAACACCCTGATGGACCGGGTGCAGCAGCTGCGCCACGAACTCTCGCCGGCCGAGCAGCGCGTGGCGGCGCTCGTGGTCGACCATCCACGCAAGGTCTTGTCCGAGCCGATCGCCGAGATCGCGCGCCTGGCCGATGTGTCGCAGCCGACCGTGATCCGCTTCTGCCGCTCGCTCGGCTTCCAGGGCCTGGCCGAATTCAAGCTCAAGTTCGCCGGCAGCCTGACCGGCACCATCCCGGTGCGCCACAGCCAGGTGCGCGTCACCGACAGCACCCACGACCTGTCGGCCAAGGTGATCGACAACACGGTGTCGGCGATCCTGAAGTTCCGCGACCAGCTCGATGTGCATGCGATCGACCGCGCCATCGAACTGCTGCGCCGCGCGCGCCGCGTCGAGTTCTACGCGATGGGCAATTCGCGCGTGGTGGCGCTGGACGGCCAGCATAAGTTCTTCCGCTTCCGCATCCCGTCGGCGCTGTATGGCGACTCGCATCTGTTCAAGCTGGCCGCGGGGCTGCTGGGACCGGGCGACGTGGCGATCGCGATTTCGACCGGCGGCCAGTTGCCCGAGCTGCTCGACGCCGTCGACACCGCGCGCGCGGCCGGCGCCGACGTCATCGCCATCACCAGCAGCAAGTCGGCGCTGGCGAAGAAGGCCAGCGTGTGCCTGGCGGTCGACCACAGCGAAGACAGCACCACCTTCCTGTCGATGATCTCGCGCATCCTGCAGCTGCTGCTGATCGACATCATGTCGGTCGGGATCGCGTTCGGGCCGCAGGCGGAGGGCAACCAGAGCGACATCGAGGAACGCCGCCTGCTGATTTCGCACCTGGACATCTGAGCCTGTCGGCGCGCTGAGGGCGCGCCGTTGCGCCACCCCCTGGTTCTCGCGCGCCAGCTCGACCCACCACGCGTGCACGGCGCCGCCGGCGCCGATATCCGCGCTGGCCGCTAGCCGGATTTGCCGTTATTCCTGTTCTAACTTCTGGTTTTTTCGATTATTAACGCGAAACAGGCTGGTTGTTGCCAATTTGTCTTGACAATTGCTTCCCAAGCGTCTCCGCCACGCGACGTTGCGCGTGGAAAGGTAGTTGCCGTCAAGAACCTCATGCTAAGATTTCACCGTGGTTGCCTCGTTTAAGTGCCGATGTCCTGGCGCCGGTCGCCGCTTCCGGCCCAGCTGCGCCGCCGTACTTCAGCTTATTCGAACAGGAACCCATGGTATCGACCACATCCGCAGAATCAGCCCGGCTCCAGGCTCTGGCCGAGCTCGACATTCTAGATACACCAGCCGAGACCCGCTTCGACCGTTTTACGCGCCTGGCCGCAATGACGTTCGACGCGCCGATCGCGCTGGTGTCGCTGGTCGACGCCGAGCGCCAGTGGTTCAAGTCGCGCCATGGGCTGGCGGCTGCGGAAACGCCGCGTTCGCTGTCGTTCTGCGCCCATGCACTGGCGGCGGACGACATGCTGGTGGTGAACGATGCGGCCTCGGATGCGCGCTTCGCCAAGAACCTGCTGGTGACGGGTGAGCCGCATATCCGTTTCTATGCCGGCCAGCCGGTCTACAACGCCGGCCAGCCGGTGGGCACCCTGTGCGTGATCGATACCAGGCCGCGCACGTTTTCAGGCGAGCAGCGCCAGGTGCTGAAAGACCTGGCCAAGATGGTCGAGGTCGAACTCAATCACACGCGCGCGGTGGCCGGCCGCATGCTGGCCGAGCAGGCGCTCAAGTCGCTCAATACCGAACTCGAAGCCCGTATCGTCGCCCGCACCGCCGAGCTGCAGGAAAAGGTGGCCCAGCACGAAGCGGCGCAAGTGCTGCTGCGCCAGAGCGAAGCCTGGAACCGCACCATCATCGCCTCGTCGTTCAGCGGCTTTATCGGCACCGACAGCGACGGCCGCGTGGTGGCCTGGAACCCGTCGGCCGAGCGCATCTTCGGCTATACCGGCGAGCAAGCCATCGGCCGCGCGCTGGCCGAACTGATCGTGCCGGCGCCGCAGCGCGCTGCGCATGCGAAGAATATGGTCCAGCTGATCGAACTTGGCGCCGGCCCGTACCTGGCGCGCAGCGTGCAGCTGGCGGCGATGACGCACAGCGGGCGCCAGATCACGATCGAGATGACGCTTGCGACCCACCTCTGGAACGAGGCGCGCTACGTCGGCGCCTTTGTCAACGACATCTCCGAACGCATCCGCCTGCAGCAGCAGATGGAAGAGAAACAAGAGCTGCTGGACGCGGTGCTGGAATCGATCGACGTCGGCGTGGTGGCCTGCGACGCCGTGGGCAACCTGTCGCTGTTCAACCGCAGCGCGCGCGAATTCCATGGCGCTGACCTGAAGCCCCTGCCGCCCGCCGAATGGCCGCAGCATTATTCGCTGTTCCACGCCGACGGCCTTACCGCGATGACGATGGACGAAGTGCCGCTGGTACGCGCCCTGAAGGGCGAAGTCGTGCGCGGCGGTTCGATGGTCATCGCCCCGGCCGGACGCGCCCCGTACACCATTCTGGCAAGCGGCCGTCCGCTGCGCAGTGCACAGGGCAAGACCCTGGGCGCGGTGGTGGCGATGAAGGACATCACCGAGCTGACCGCCTGGCAGAGCCGCCTGGCCGATAGCGAGCATCGGCTGCGCACCATCACCGACAACCTGCCGGTTTTGATCGCGTATCTGGATCACGAACACCGCTACCGCTTCGCCAACGTGGTGCACCAGTCATGGCTGGGCAAGACGTCCGAGCAGATCCTCGGCTTGACCATGGTAGAGGCCTTCGGCGACGATTACTACGCCCAGCAGAAGGAAGCGATCGACGACGCCTGGCTGGGCAAGGCCTCGCAGTGCGAGCACGACATCATTCGCAAGAAGCATGCGCGCATCGTGCACTCGACCTTCCTGCCGCATGTGCGCGATGGCGCCGTGGTCGGGGTGTATATCCTGACCACCGACGCCACGGCGGCGCGCATGCACGAGCGTAACCTGCACGCGCTGGCGCACACCGATTCGCTGACCGGCATCCCGAACCGGCGCCAGTTCGAACTGGGCCTGCAGGCGGCGGTCGAACGGGCGCCGACGCGCGAGCGCGGCTTTGCGTTGTTCTACCTGGATCTCGATCACTTCAAGGCGATCAACGACAGTCACGGCCACGCCATCGGCGACATGGTGCTGGTGGAGTTCGCGCGCCGCCTGCGCGCTCTGGTGCGCAGTTCTGACCTGGTGGCGCGCCTGGCGGGCGACGAATTCACGATCGTGCTCGAAGAATGCGGCTCGCCGCGCGACGTCGAGCTGGTGGCCAAGAAGATCCTGCAGGCGATGGAAGCGCCGTTCATGGCGGGCAGCCACATGCTGCACGTGCGGGCCTCGATCGGCATCGGCCTGGCCGACGCCGCGGGCGTGACGATCCAGGGAATCAGCGAACTGGCCGATGGCGCGCTGTACCAGGCCAAGGCGGCGGGGCGCAATACCTTCGCCATCGCGCGCATGGCCGAGCTGGCGCAAGCGGCCGCCGCGCTGGCATAATCCGTTCCTGGGCCTGCCATTCGGCGGCCCCATCTTCATCGATCGCTAGATTGATGAGCTGGCATCATAAGCCCATGCGAATTTCAGCATGAGTGCGCAGTTGATCTTCACTTAACATCGTTTCTTTTCCCCTCAGGCCGAGGGGCGATGGATTGCGTCCGTTGCTCGTGGCCTGCTGACCATGAGCCGAAAGGAAGCGACCCAATGGACGACCTTCAACATATCAATCACACCAGACGCAACGTCCTGATCACCGGCGCGCTATCGGCCACCGCCGCCGCCGTGCCATCGGTCGCCGCCGCCCAGCCCGGCGGCGAGCCGGGCGGCGCAGCGGCCACCACCCCGGCCCCGGTCACCGCCAAGGTGTCCCTCAGCGTCAACGGCAAGCGCCACCAGATGGAGCTCGACACCCGCACCTCGCTGCTCGACATGCTGCGCGAGCACCTGCACCTGACCGGCTCGAAGAAGGGCTGCGACCAGGGCCAGTGCGGCGCCTGCACCGTGATCGTCGACGGCCGCCGCATCAATTCGTGCCTGTCGCTGGCGATCATGCACGACGGCGCCGAAGTGACCACGATCGAAGGCCTGGGCACGCCCGACAAGCTGCACCCGATGCAGGCTGCGTTCGTCAAGCATGACGGCTTCCAGTGCGGCTACTGTACCCCGGGCCAGATCTGTTCGGCCGTGTCGGTGATCGATGAAATCCGCAAGGGCATCCCGAGCCACGTCACCGGTGACCTGAACGTCAAGCCGCTGCTGAGCGTCGAAGAAATCCGCGAGCGCATGAGCGGCAATATCTGTCGCTGCGGCGCCTACTCGAACATCGTCGAGGCGATCAGCGAAGTGGCCGGCGTGAAGGGAGGTGCAGCATGAAGGCCTTCAGCTACGAACGCGCCACAAGCCCGCAACAAGCCGCTGCCGCCGCGGCCCGCGTGCCCGGCACCCGTTTCATTGCCGGCGGCACCAACCTGCTCGACCTGATGAAGCTCGAGATCGAAACGCCGCCGCACCTGGTCGACGTCAACGGCCTCGGTCTGGACCAGATCGAAGCCACGCCTGAAGGCGGCCTGCGGGTGGGCGCGCTGGTGCGCAACACCGACCTGGCCAGCGATGCGCGCGTGCGGCGCGACTACGGCGTGCTCTCGCGCGCCCTGCTGTCAGGCGCCTCGGTCCAGCTGCGCAACAAGGCCACCACCGCCGGCAACCTGCTGCAGCGCACCCGCTGCCCGTACTTCTACGACACCAACCAGGCCTGCAACAAGCGCGTGCCGGGCAGCGGCTGCTCGGCCATCGGCGGCCATACCCGTGGCCACGCCATCGTCGGCCACAGCGACGCCTGCATCGCCACCCACCCGAGCGACATGGCGGTGGCGATGCAGCTGCTCGACGCCGGCATCGAGACGGTGAGCCCGAACGGCGCCACGCGCGTGATCCGGATCGCCGATTTCTACCGCCTGCCGGGCGCCACCCCGCACATCGAGAACACCCTGATGCCGGGTGAGCTGATCACCGCGGTGACGCTGCCGCGCCCCTTGGGCGGCAAGCATTATTACCGCAAGGTGCGCGACCGCGCCTCGTACGCTTTTGCCCTGATCTCGGTGGCGGCGGTGGTGCAGGCCGACGGCAGCGGCCGGGTGGCCGTGGGCGGCGTGGCGCACAAGCCGTGGCGCGTGGCTGCGGCCGATGCCGCCTTGCCGCAAGGCGCGAAAGCGGCTGCGGCGCAACTGCTGGCCGGCGCTCGCACCGATGAGCACAACGCATACAAAGTCATGCTGGTCCAGCGCACGCTCGGCGCCGTGCTGACAGACGCCAAGAAAGGCTGATCATGAAATTTACCAAACCCGCCACCAGCAATCCGATCGACCGCATGCAGGTGGTCGGCAAACCGCTCGACCGCATCGACGGCGCGCTGAAAACCACCGGCCTGGCGCCGTACGCCTATGAGCAGCACGCGGCGGCGCCAAACGCCGCCTATGGCTACATCGTCGGCGCTGGCATCGCCAAGGGCCGCATCGTGTCGATGGACATCGCCGCCGCGCAGCGCGCCCCAGGCGTGATCGCGGTCGTCAACGCCGAAAATGCAGGCACGCTCGGCAAGGGCAAGTTCAACACCGCCAAGCTGCTGGGCGGCCCCGAGATCGAGCACTATCACCAGGCCATTGCGCTGGTGGTGGCCGAGACGTTCGAGCAGGCGCGCGCCGCAGCGTCGCTGGTGAAAGTGCAGTACGCGAAACAAGAGGGCGCATTCGACCTGGCCAAGGCCAAGGACTCGGCCACGATTCCCGAGAAGCACGACCCGGTATCCAAGGCCGGCGACTTCGAAAAGGGTTTCGCCGCGGCGCCGGTCAAGCTCGACCTGACCTATACCACGCCCGACCAGAGCCACGCCATGATGGAGCCGCACGCGTCGATCGCCAAATGGGAGGGCGAGCACCTGACCGTCTGGACCTCGAACCAGATGATCGCCTGGGGCAAGGGCGACATGGCCAAGACGCTGGGCATCCCGGCCGACAAGGTGCGCCTGATCTCGCCCTACATCGGCGGCGGCTTCGGCGGCAAGCTGTTCCTGCGCTCGGAAGCGCTGATGGCGGCGCTTGGCGCGCGCGCGGCCAAGCGTCCGGTCAAGGTGGTGCTGCAGCGCGCCCTGATCATGAACAACACCACCCACCGTCCGGCCACCATCCAGCGCATCCGCCTGGGCGCCAACCGCGAAGGACGCATCACGGCCATCGCGCACCAGAGCTGGTCGGGCGACCTGCCCGATGGCGCGCCGGAACCGGCGACCCAGCAAACCCGTTTGCTGTACCGCGGCGCCGACCGCCTGACCGAGCTCAAACTGGCCAAGCTCGATCTGCCCGAGGCCAACGCGATGCGCGCGCCGGGCGAAGCGCCGGGCATGATGGCGCTTGAAATCGCGATCGACGAGATGGCCGAGAAACTCAAGATGGACCCGGTCACCTTCCGCATCGTCAACGACACCTCGGTCGACCCTGAAAAGCCGGGTCGCAAGTTCTCGACGCGCCGCTACGTCGCCTGCCTGCGCGATGGCGCCGACAAGTTCGGCTGGAGCAAGCGCCAGGCCAAGCCGGGCGCCGTGCGCGA
>Ga0308160_10003381_pt1 | contig 18038 bp, 15 predicted proteins | sample PhyFR1_FD_201036 | JGI IMG/M metagenome (GOLD analysis project Ga0308160, IMG submission 201036) | Phyllosphere microbial communities from UC Gill Tract Community Farm, Albany, California, United States - DLSLF.R1 | ecosystem: Host-associated > Plants > Phyllosphere > Unclassified | place: USA...
AGACGCCGACTGCGCCGCCGTTGCCCGCCGCGCCGGCGCTCCTGTTGCGGGCGCTGTTCAAGCGCGGCGCCCAGGCCGGCGCTGCCCCGCAGGTGCCCGCCACCGTGTTCGACTGCACGGCGCCCAATGCGGCCGCACTCGGGCGCTACAACGCGCTGCTCGGCTTTGCGCCGGATGCGATGCCCGTGAGTGCGCATTACCTGCTGGCGCAGCGCGCCCATCTCGCCACCATGCTGTCGCCGCGTTTTCCGTTCCGGCTGCTGGGGATGGTGCATGTGGAAAACAGCATCGCCGAGCATGCAATGGTCGTGCCGGGCCGGCTGCTGCGTCTGGCAACGAGGGTGCAGGTGGAAGCGCCGACCCGCACCGGCGCGCGCTTCTGCGTGCTCGAGACCACGGCCTCGGACGGCGCCAGGAGCGTGTTCGCCTGTACCAGCAGATACCTGGCGCTGGCGGGCCGCAGGGATGCGGCACGCAGCGCGCCGCAAGCCATGCCTGCGCTGCCGGAATGTGGCGGCTGGCAGCTTGGCCACGGCGATGGCCGGGCCTACGCGCGGGTTTCGGGCGACTGGAATCCGATCCACCTGGCGGGCCCGGCGGCACGCCTGTTCGGTCTGCGCGCGCCCATCATCCACGGCATGCATTCGGTGGCCAAGGCCCTGGCGTTGCTCGAAGCGCAGGGTGGTCGCGCCACTGCGGTCGCGGTGCGCTTCCGATCGCCGGTGCCGCTCGGATCGCGCGTGCGCCTGCTGCATGCGCCGGGTACGCCCGACTTCGTGCTCGTTTGCGGAGGAAAGGTGGCGGTCGAGGGAAGCGTGGTTTTCGCCCAAGGCTGAGATTGCGATTCAGAAAGTAAATCCGATTGCCGCTACAATAAGTCCTTACACATCGACTCGCAGGACTGCACCATGAACGACCAGCACGGACGCCCGATCCACGAACTGACCATGACGGTCCTGATGACGCCGGACATGGCGAATTTCTCGGGCAACGTCCACGGCGGCACCATCCTGAAATTCCTCGACAGCGTGGCCTATGCCTGCGCCAGCCGCTATTCGGGCTCGTATGTCGTGACGCTGTCGGTGGACCAGGTGATGTTCCTGGAGCCGATCCACGTGGGCGAGCTGGTGACCTTCCTCGCTTCGGTGAACTACACCGGCAACAGCTCGATGGAAGTCGGCATCCGCGTGGTGACCGAGAACATCCAGGCGCGCACGGTGCGCCATGCAAACAGCTGCTACTTCACGATGGTGGCGGTGGACGAGAATCGAAAGCCGCAGGCGGTGCCGAAGCTGGTGCCCGAAGGCGAGGACCAGCTGCGGCGCTTTGAGAAGGCCGAAGAGCGCAAACGCTCGCGCCAGGCGCTGCACGGCCGCAAGCGCTGAGGCTTTACTCGAGGTTTTCGTGGTGGTCGGCCACGCCCTGTTTCCAGTAGGCCGAGACGCGCATCGCTTCCCTTGCGATGCCTTTTTCCTCGGCCAGCACGGCGCGCAGGCGGCGCATCGCCGCCGCTTCGCCGGCGCCCCAGGCAAAGCCCTCGCCCGCCGGCACGCTGAATGCACGCACCCGTTCGACCAGGGCGTCTTCGCTGTCGACCCAGTGCACCTCGACCTGCGCCGCGCTGGTGAAGGGCAGGCGGTCGCCGGCGCCGGCAAACGCGACCACGGTGGCGCGCACCTGCGCCGGCAGTTCTTCCAGGCGGCGCCGCATGGCCGGCAGGGCGGTGCTGTCGCCGGCCAGCAGGTGCCAGTCGAAGTCCGGCGGCACGATCATCGAGCCGCGCGGGCCGCCGACGATGGCGCGGTCGCCCGGCCTGGCGTTGCGCGCCCAGCTCGAAGCCGCGCCGTCGCCATGCAAGGCGAATTCGATCGTCAGCGCGCGCGATTGCGCGCTGAAGCGGCGCGGCGTATAGTCGCGCCGCACCTGCTTGCCGGCGCCGTCGTCGAACATGAATTTCACATGGTCGTCGAACGACAGCGAGACGAAGTCGGCCAGGGCCTCGCCCTGGAAGGTAATGCTGGCGAAGTGTTCGCCGACCGGCGTGACGCTGGCGACGGTGACCTCGCGCATGCGCAGCTCATGGCGCACGCGGTGGACGGTCTTGCGTTGTTGCTGTTCCATGATTCACACTTTCATCGAGATTGGTTGATAATGTCACCTATTATGCGAAAACAAGTTGATAAAGTCAACCAAAAACCGTCCGGGACGGTGGGCGACGTGTTCGATGCCATCCATTCGATCATGCACCTCTACCGCTCGCAGCAGTTCCGCGCCTTTGCCGGCGCCGAACACGAGCTGACCCACATGGAGAGCAAGGTGTTGCGCTTCTTCGCCCGCCAGCCCGGAGCGACGCTGAGCGACCTGGTGGCGCATTCGGGGCGCGACAAGGCGCAGCTGACGCGCCTGATCAAGGGTTTGCGCGACCGCGGCCTGCTCGACGCCAGCGCCGACGCGGCCGACCGCCGCAGCACGCGCCTGCAGCTGAGCGAGGCCGGGCTGGCGCTGCATGGACGTTTGCATCATATCGGGGCCGAATTGTCCGGCGTGGCGCTGGAGGGGCTCAGCGAAGCGGAACGCGAGCAGTTGCATGGCTTGCTGATGCGGGTGCGGGCGAACCTGGCGGCTGCGGACGAGTAAGCGGCGCGCGGCGGGGCCGGGCGGCATACAATGCAGGCTCTCCCACTTGACCTGCACCGCCATGGAAATTCTCCGCACCTCCCGGCTCTCGCTGCGTACCTGGCGCGAGGACGACATCGACGCATTCGTGCGCGTGACTGCCGACCCGGCGGTCCACGATTTCCTGCCCGGACCGTGGACGCACGAGAAGACCAGCGCACTCGTGGCTGCCCAGAACGCGCAGTACGAACGCCATGGCACCTGCTATTTCGCGGCCACCCTGCGCGACAGCGGTGCGCTAATCGGCTTCGTCGGCCTGAAGTACCAGGATTTCGACCGGCCTTTCGCGCCTTGCTTCGAGCTGGGCTGGTGCCTGGGCACCGGATACTGGGGGCAGGGCTACGCCAGCGAGGGCGCCAACGCCTGCCTGGCGCACGGCTTCGACACGCTCGGCCTGCAAGAGATCATCTCGTTTACCGTCCCCGCGAATCTGCGCTCGCGTGCGGTGATGGAGCGCCTGGGCCTGCGCCACCATCCGGAAGACGACTTCGACCATCCGGCGCTGGCCCCCGAACACCGCCTGTCGCGGCACGTGCTGTACCGGATCGCACGGCCCACCGGGGCCTGAGCGGCGACCGGATCAGCGCTGCGGCGCCGGCTGCTGGCTGCGCAGGTAGGCCAGCAGGTCGCCGACCTGCTTCGCATTGCTCATGCCCCAGAAGCGCATCTTGGTGCCGGGAACCAGCTCGCCCGGGTCGTCGAGGAAGGCCGCCAGGGTCTTGTCGGACCAGACGATGTTCGAACGCTTCATGGCGGGCGAAAAGGCGTAGCCGGGCGTGCTGCCGGCGCGCCGGCCGAACAGGCCGTTCAGTTGCGGGCCGAAGCCGTTGCTGGCCGCGGGGCCGACGGCGTGGCAGGAGGCGCAGCGCGCGCCGAACAGGCGCTGGCCGTTGTTCAGGTCCGCGGCGTGCGCACCGAGGTGCAGGCCAAGCAGCAGGATCAGACTGAGGTTCTTCATCGTCGGACAGGTTCAGGAAACGGGCGCGGCGGCGCCATAGGCCGCCAGGAAGACCGCGACCGCGCGCGCCGCTGCCGCCGCGAGCTGGTCCGCGCCCGGCGCGCCGGCTGCCTGGAACAGCAGGCGCTCGCTCCATTCGGCATCGAACAGGCCCTTCAGGTGGCGCGCCGCCAGTTCGCTGCCGGCTTCGCGCAGCCGGCCGTCGTCCATGGCCGCGTGCAGCAGGGTGGCGAGGGCGGCGATCACCCGCGCCGGACCCAGATCGTAGCATTGCTGCCCCAGCCCGGCGCGTCCGGCTTCGGCCAGCATCAGCCGGCGCGCCGCCAGCGTGGCGGGCGCGCAGGCGTGGGCCAGGTAGCGCTGTCCGGTGTGTTCGAGCGCGGCCTGGAGCCCGGCGGGCGCCGCGCCGAGCGCCGCGCGCACGGCCTCGAACTCGGCTTCGGCGGCGCCAAGGGCAATCGCCACCAGCAGTTCTTCCTTGGACTTGAAATAGGCGTACACCGTCGCCTTCGAATAGCCGACGCGGTTGCAGATGTCGGACATCGAGGCGCGGTCGAAGCCGGACTCGTGGAATACCTCGGTAGCTGTGCGCAGGATGGCCTCGCGCCGGGCTTCGCTTTTGGTCATGGGTTCCGTTGGTGGCGCCGGCGCGGGGCCGGCTTGCGCAGGGCTTACTGGATGCGGCGCACGCGCGCCATGGGGTTCTGGCCGACGACCTGGAAGTACAGCACGCCGAACACGCCGCGCTTGATGCGCACGGCGGGATTGGTCTGCTGCGGCAAGACGGCGCTGCTGCCGTCGACGACGCGCCAGACCTGGCCGTTGGCCAGCTTGATCGTGGTATTGCCTTCCCAGCCGCTGAACGTGCCGACGACCGTGCTTTCCATGAAGTCCGCCTCGTCCTTCTTCTTGGCCTTTTCCATGCCAAAGTTCTGCTCGGCCGTGCGGGCAGCGGCGGCAGCGGTTGCCGGCGCCGCGGCAGGGGCGGCTGCAGATGGGACTGCGGGGGCGGGGGCAGGCGCGGAAGCCTGCGCTGCGGCGCCGACCGGCATGGCGTCATAGCAGGCCAGGCGCTGGGCGGTATCGAGCAGGGTACGGCATTTCAGGACCGCGGCGTCGTCCGCGAGGGCTGCGTTCGACGCGAGCAGGAACAAAGGCAGGTACAGGGCTTTCTTCATGGGCTTTCCGGTAGATGAACGCGCCGCGCCACGTGCACGGCTGAGCCCAATTATATCGATACCGGAAGCCCGGCGGGCAGCGCCGTTGCCGGAAGCGGCGGCTGCCCGTCGTGTGCGCCGTGTCAGGCGGCGATCGGCGTGCTTGCTTCGCCCTGCGCGGCCATGTGGCGGTTCACCGCCGACAGCACGGCGCGGAACGAAGCGGTGACGATGTTGCTGTCGATGCCGGCGCCGAACAGGGTCGGGCCGTTCCCCACGCGCAGCTCGACGTAGCAGGCCGCACGCGCATTCGCGCCGGAGCCGATCGAGTGCTCGTGGTAGTCCATCAGGCGGATGTCGAGGCCGAGCGCGTTCACGAAGGCGTCGATCGGGCCGTTGCCGGCGCCGCGGCGCACCGATTGCACGCGGTCCTGCATCGCCGTAACCTCGATCTGCACCGGCTGTTCGCCCGTGCTGTCTTCGCTCATGCGGTGCGAGATATAGCGGTAGGGCGCTTCCTGCTCCAGGTACTCACGCCCGAACAGGGCGTGGATGTCGCCCGCGGCGATCTCGCGGCCGCTGCTGTCGGCCAGCTGCTGCACCACACGCGAGAACTCGATCTGCAGGCGGCGCGGCAGCTGCAGGCCGTACTCCTGTTCCAGCAGGTAGGCCATGCCGCCCTTGCCCGACTGGCTGTTCACGCGGATCACCGCGTCGTAGCTGCGGCCCAGGTCCGCCGGGTCGATCGGCAGGTAGGGCACTTCCCAGATGGCGTCCGGCTGTTGCTGGGCGAAGCCTTTCTTGATCGCGTCCTGGTGCGAACCGGAGAAGGCGGTAAAGACCAGGTCGCCCGCATACGGATGGCGCGGGTGCACCGGCAACTGGTTGCATTCCTCGACCAGCTGGCGCACGGCGTCGATGTCGGAGAAGTCCAGGCCCGGGTGCACGCCCTGCGTGTAGAGGTTCATGGCCAGCGTTACCAGGTCGACGTTGCCGGTGCGCTCGCCGTTCCCGAACAGGCAGCCTTCCACGCGGTCGGCGCCGGCCATCACGGCCAGTTCGGCCGCCGCCACGGCGGTGCCGCGGTCGTTGTGCGGGTGCACGCTGATGACCAGCGACTCGCGGTTGTTCAGGTTGCGGCACATCCATTCGATCTGGTCGGCATACACGTTCGGCGTGCTCGCTTCCACCGTCGACGGCAGGTTGACGATCATCTTGTTATCCGGCGTCGGCTGCCACACGGCGCTCACTGCATCGGTGATCTGCTTCGAGAAATCGAGTTCGGTGGTGGAAAAGGATTCCGGCGAATACTCCAGGCCCCATTGCGTTTGCGGGTGCTGGCTGACCAGTTCCTTGATCAGGCGTGTGCCGTTGACGGCGATCTGCACGATCTCCTCGCGCTCCATGCCGAACACCACGCGGCGGAACACCGGCGCCACCGAGTTGTAGATGTGGACAATGGCGCGCTTGGCGCCGACCGCCGAGTCCACGGTGCGGCGAATCAGCTCGTCGCGCGCCTGGGTCAGGACGATGATGGTGACGTCGTCGGGGATGTGGCCGTCTTCGACCAGCATGCGCACGAAATCGAAGTCGGTCTGCGAGGCAGACGGGAAACCGACTTCGATTTCCTTCAGGCCGATCTGCACCAGGGTCTGGAAGAAGCGCAGCTTCTTGTCCACGCTCATCGGCTCGATCAGGGCCTGGTTACCGTCGCGCAGGTCGGTGCTCATCCAGATCGGCGGGCGGGTGATGGTGTTGCCGGGCCACTGGCGGTTGTCGAGCGGGACGGCGGCGAACGGACGGTATTTGGCGGATGGGTTGGTCAACATGATCGGTACTCCTGCTTGATGAATGGATGGTGCCGCGCGGTGCTAGGGGAAGCGGCGGGAGTGGCGGGGGCTGCCGGACGGGCCACGAGACGCTAGGCCCGGCAACCGATCGGTAGGACTAGCGCGGCGCGTGCGCCGGCCGGCAGGAACGGGTCCTGGCGAGGAAATACGGACTGGGAATTCGGGAAGACTGGCATCGTACAACTTTCCTGTGACTACTTTGAAGGTTCCGGCGAAGGTGGCCGGACTCGGACGCGGCGGTTCAGGCGCGTAGTAGGTGCGACGCCGGCGATAGCGCGCCGGCGTGAGATAGGACAGTTAGCAGATGCAATTGGGTAGACATTAATACGACTTTATGCCGAATATAGTTCGGTGTCAACCCTCGATTTTGAACGGGTGTTGCGCGGGCGCCATTCAGGGCTGCGGCGGCTGGCTCAGGAAAATCCACGCCACCATGATCACGACCATGCCGGTAGCCGTCACGCAGCTCCAGGTAAAGAACCAGGCCGACAGCAGCGTCGCCTGCAGCGCTCGCTCGAGCAGGAAGCCGAGCGCGAAGTCGAAGGCGGTGAGAAAGGACCAGCGCCGCAGGTAGACCGGCAGGTACTTGCTCATGCGGCGGTTGTGCTGGAAGGCGGCATGGCGCTCGATGGCCGTGCGGGCGCCGCCGACGTCCTTGAATAGCCAGTCGAAAAAGATGAAGCGGTAGAGCAGGGTACGGAAGGGGATTTCCGGCAGCGCTGCATCCGCTAACGGGGCTGCCTGCGGCTGGCGTTCATGGTCCGGCGTCGTCGTCATCTCACTCTCCACGGAAAGCCAGGCGCCTGTGCGCTGTGGCTTGTCCGATCGATGCGTTGGAAGAGAGGCCAGTATGCCGGAAGGCGAAAGAGCGCTGAGCGGCGCGGATCAAACCGTGCGGAAACAAATGCCTCGCGACAATTTTGCGCCACACCGCCTGTCGGCTAGGCAAATCCGGCGCCGTTCGCTAGCATGGCGCTTTTGTCCGATTGCGCTTCATGACCCGGCAGCCTGCTTCTATTCTCCTGCGACCCATCCGCGAAAGCGATCTCGACGCCGTCCTGCGCGTACAGGCCGCCTGCTACCCGCCTCCGATGCAGGAAGCGGCCCAGGTCGTGCTCTCCCGCTTGCATTCCGCCGGCGATACCTCGTTTGTCGCCGAATCCGAGGGACGGGTATGCGCCTACGTGTTTGCCTACCGCAGTACCCGCGGCGCGGTGACGCCGCTCGACGCGCCGTTCGAAGTGGCCGCGGACGGCGATACCCTGTACATCCACGACTTGTCGGTGGCGCCGGACGCCGCCGGCCGTGGCCTCGCGCGCCTGCTGGTCGGGCGCCTGCAGGCGCTGGCGCGCGATAGCGGGCTGGGCAATTGCGCGCTGGTGTCGGTGCAATCGTCCCAGGCTTTCTGGGAACGCCTCGGGTTCCGGGAAGCCGACTGCGGCGGGGACGAGGCGCAGCGGGCACTGGCGACTTACCCGCCGGTGGCGCTCTACATGTGCAGCGGCGCATGAACGGCTGCCGCACCGGAAGCGCTCATCCTTGCTATAGTTCTTCCTTTCGCGCAACACACGCGCAGCCTGATTTACTGAGGAAGCAATGAAGAAGCACACGCTCGTCGCCGCCGCCATCCTGGCGGTTTCCGGACTCGCCACTGCCCAGGAAGTGGTAAAAATCGGCCACTCGGCCGCCGTCACCGGCCCCGTCTCCTACTTCGGCAAGGACACCGAAAACGGCGCTCGCATGGCGATCGAGGCCCTGAATGCGCGCGGCGTCGTCATCGGCGGCAAGAAGGTGCGCTTCGAACTGGTGGCCGAAGACGACGGCGGCGATCCGAAGCAGGCCACCAGCGTGGCCCAGAAGCTGGTCGACGGCCGCGTGAACGGCGTGGTCGGGCACGAGACCTCGGGCACCACGATTCCGGCTTCGAAGATCTACAACCAGGCCGGCATCCCGCAGATTTCGCCGTCGAGCACCAGCCCGGTCTACACCAAGCAGGGATTCAACACCGCCTTCCGCGTGGTCGCCAACGACGTGCAGCTGGGCCAGGCGCTGGGCCACTACGCGGTGCAGAAGATGGGCGCGCGCCGCGTGGCCGTGATCGACGACCGCACCGCCTACGGCCAGGGACTCGTCACCGAATTCAGCAAGGGCCTGCGCGACCAGGGCGCCGCCATCGTCGCGCGCGAGTTCACGCACGACAAGGCCAGCGACTTCAATGCGATCCTGACCAAGATCCGTGCATCGAAACCGGATCTGGTGTTCTTCGGCGGCATGAGCGCCGTGGCCGGCCCGATGCTGCGCCAGATGAAGCAGCTCGGCATGAACGTCAAGATGATGGGCGGCGACGGCATCTGCTCGGACGAGATCCACAAGCTGGCGGGCGGCGCCATGGCCGATGGGCAGGTGTTCTGTGCCGAGGCCGGCGGTGTCGATGCGGCCGGCAAGCCGGCGCTCGACAAGTTCCGCGCCGACTACAGGAAGCGCTTCGGCATCGACGTGCAGATCAACGCGCCCTACGCCTATGACGCGGTGATGACGATGGCCGAGGCCATGGTCAAGGCTGGTTCCAGCGCCCCGGCGAAGTACTTGCCGGTGCTGGCGAAGATCGAGACCAAGGGCGTGACCGGCCCGATCGCGTTCGACACGCGCGGCGATATCCGCGACGGCACGATCACCCTGTACACCTTCAAGGGCGGACGCCGTACGGTGCTGGCCGTCACGAAGTAAGCTCCCGAGCAGGCCGGCGAACGGGGGTACACTCGCCGCTGGTGCGGCTTGTTCGCGCCGGTGGCAAGGGAGGTGGGATGCGCAAGACGGCGCGGGCGGCATCGGCCGCTCCGGGACAGCTCGATAGCCTGTGGACGCTGATCGATAACCTCGATGCGTGCTTTTACGTCAAGGACCTCGACGGGCGCTACCGGTTTGCCAACCGCGCGCTCGGCGTCGCCTTCGATGCCGACCCCGCCGACATCGTCGGCCGCACCGACGCCGATTTCGTCGACGTCGAGGCCTGCGACATGCTGCTCGTCAGCGACCGCGAAGTCTTCGCCAGCGGCGCCAGGCTGGAACGCGACGAGGAACTCTGCATGCCGGACGGCGCGCACCGTGTGTTTCGCACCGTCAAGCTGCCGCTGTTCGATGCGGCGCGCTGCGTGACCGGCCTGTGCGGCATCTCGACCGACGTCACCGAGCAGCAGCGCGCCGTCGAGAAGCTCATCGAGCGCAATACCCTGCTCGACACCATCCTCTCGAACGTCGAGATCTCGATCTACATGAAGGACATCGAGGGCCGCTACCTGTACGCCAACGGCCAGGTGCTGAAGCTGCTCGGCCTGAAGCTGGAAGACATGCTGGGCCGCACCGACAACGAGATCCTGCCGCCCGAGCAGGCGCGCCAGGTAATCGAGAACGACCGCGCGGTGATGGCCGGCGGCGCGCGCAGCGGCATCGAGGAAAGCGTATTCGGCGTGGATGGGCGCAAACACCATTTCTGGTCGCGCAAGATGCCCTTGCAGTTGCCCGGCCAGCCGACTTGCCTGATCGGCTTTTCCACCGAAATCACCGAGCTGCGCGGCCTGCGCAAGCGCATCGAGCACGACCGCATCACCGATTCCCTCACCGGCCTGGCCAACCGCGTCATGTTCGAGTCGGCGCTCGACGAGCAGCTGCTGATGGCCAGGCTCGGGAACACCCGCCTGGCGGTGGTGATGGTCGATCTCGACCAGTTCAAGTACATCAACAACAACTTCGGCCAGGCCGTCGGCGACGGGCTGATCCAGGCGGTGGGCACGCGCTTGCAGCAGTGCGGCGTGAGCATCGGCAGCCTGGCGCGGCTGTCCGGCGACGAGTTCGGATTTACCCTGCCGCAGGCCGACACGGTGGAGGAGGTGGCTTGCCAGGTCGAGCAGATCCGCGCCTTCCTGTCGCAACCCTATGTGGTGCAGGAGCCGCCGCTGCACCTGACCTTCAGCGCCGGCATCGCCCTCTCGGGCGAAGACGGCAACAGCGCCGACGCCTTGCTGAGCCGCGCCGAGGCGGCCATGTATTCGGCCAAGGACAACGGGCGCGACCAGTACCGCTTCTATTCGCCCCAGCTCGGCTCCACGGTGGCCGAGCGGGTGGCGCTCGAACGCGACCTGCGCGCCGCCATGGGCTCGCGCGAATTCACGCTGCACTACCAGCCGAAGATGCGGCGCGACGGCACCGTCGCCGGCTTCGAGGCCTTGATCCGCTGGAACCGGCCGGGTGTCGGCCTGGTGTCGCCCGACCAGTTCATTCCCCTGGCCGAGCAGCTCGGCCTGCTGCTGGGCCAGGGCCGCTGGGTGATCGACGAAGCCTGCCGCCAGGTGGCAAGCTGGCGCGAGCAGGGCATGGGCGACGTGCCGGTGGCCGTCAACCTGTCGACCAGCCAGCTCGCCAGCGCCGCGCTGCCCGACTTCGTGTTCGAGCGCATGCGCGCGCACGGCGTGGCCGACGGCTGCCTGGAGATGGAATTGACCGAGTCGATGATGATGTCCGACCCCGAGCGGGCGATCGCCATCCTGAACCGCTTGCGCGAAGGCGGTATCGCGCTGTCGATCGACGATTTCGGGACCGGGTTTTCCTCGATGGCCTACCTGCGCCAGCTGCCGGTGAATACCCTGAAGCTGGATCGCTCGTTCGTGCGCAACATCGCGGTCGACGCCAAGGACGCCGACCTGTGCGCCGGCATCATGGCGCTCGCGCACAAGCTCGACATGGACGTGGTGGCCGAGGGCGTGGAAACGCGCGAGCAGCACGACGCGCTGGCGGCGGCGAACTGCGACCTGTTCCAGGGCTACCTGTTCAGCAGGCCGCTGCCGGCAGCGCAGGCGACGGATTTCCTGAGCCGCTGAGGCGTTATCCAAGGTACACCGCGCCTGTGCTTGTGTAGGGTGGACACCTGTGTCCACGCTGTCCGGCCGCCGGCGAACTGAGGCGCCGATTGGGGTGACTGCGGCAGCGTCCCCGCTTTCGACCGATGAAACCGCGTGGACTCGGGAGTCCACCCTACCAAGGCATCACTGGCAACTGAAGCTGGCCGCATCCTCCACGCTTCCACTGCCCTTGTAGCGCGCCACCTTCGGATACGGACACAGTGGCCGCGACCGCGCAGCCGACCACGCTGCCGGCAAGTCGGCATTCACCCCGCCCGCATTCCCGGCGCCGCGCGCGCTTGCCAGCACGCTGTCCGGCGCCTGGCCCTTTTCGACCCAGTTCACCAGCGGCGTCAGCATGTCGAACTGGTCCGTCGCCGGGCCGCCAGAGCAGTGGTTCATGCCCGGCACCCGGAAGAAGCGCGCGAAGTTCGATGCGTCGCCGCTGTTGGCCGCGCGCAGCGCCTCGTACCAGCCGGTCGTGTCGTCGCTGGAGAAGATCGGGTCGCTGGTGCCGTGGTAGACCAGCATCTTCGCCCCACGGTTCTTCAGCCGCGCCAGGTTGGTGCCGTCGGGCGGCGTCATGAAGGAGGTGCCGGATTCGGTATAGGTGGCGTTGGTCGCGTTCACCCGTCCCAGCAGGCTCGCCAGGTTCACGTTCAGCACGAAGTCGCGCCCATTGAAGGTGGCCGGGTCTTCCGGCGGCACCGCCCAGATGAAGGCGGCGGCGCCCGAGTCGCGGTCGATCGGGGCGCCGAACTTCCAGCTGGCCCAGCCGTTCGTGCCGAAGCCGGCATCGTAGGGGAAACTGGTATAGACCGTGGCGCCGCTCTCGGTCTTCGCCCCCGTGAAGAGCGCCGCGATGCCGGTCTTCTGGGCGGCGGAAAGGCAAGTGCCGTCGCGTCTGCCGCTGCAGGTGGGCACGTCGCGATCGAGGTTGAAGGCGGCCTGGCAGGCACCGGTGTCCTGGATCAGGCCATCGGCCGCGCCGTCGAGCGCGTCGCACTTGCCCAGCACCGCGTTCGACACCAGGCTGCGTTCGGCCTGGGTGAAACCGGTGGTCAGGTCGCCCGGCGTCGAGGCCAGCGAAGCGTAGGTCTTGGCGCCGGCGATGTTCGCCAGCGCCGCCAGCGGCAGGCGGTAGCCGGGATTGCCGGCCAGGTAGCCGTCGTACTGCTCGGCGTAGCGCGCCGCGGCCACCATGGTGTGGCGTCCGCCGTTCGAGCAGCCGCCGATGTAGGAGCGGTCGGGCGCCTTGCCGTAGGCAGTCTGGATCAGGCTCTTCGCCATCGGCGTCAGCTTGCCGACGGCCTGGTAACCGTAGTCGAGCCGCGCCTGCGGGTCGATGCCGAAGAAGGGCGTCGGGGCACCGTGGCCGGCGTCGGAACTGATCACGGCAAAGCCTTGATTGAGCGCGTTATCGAGCGGGCCGCCGCCGCCCACCGGGCCGGTGGCGGTGACCACGCTGCCGTCCACGCCGCCATTGGCCTGGTAGAAGAAGCGGCCGTTCCAGTTGCGCGGCAGGCGCATTTCGAAACCGATCGCGTAGCTCTTGCCGTCGACCGGGCTGACCCGCCGGAACATCTGGCCCAGCACCTGGCAGTGCGCCGCAACGGGTTTACCGGCGACGGTGAGGGTGCCGGCCGCGATCTCGTTGGCGGCGGTGATGGTGGTGTCCGCGATGTTGACGCGGGTGGCCAGCTCGGTGCAGGCGCCGAGCGTGGCGCCGACGGCGGGGCTCAGTTGCGGCAACTGGGCCACCGGTGGCGGCGCCGGGGTGTCCGGTTCGTCGTGGTCGTTGTCGCTGCAGCCGGCGAGGCCGAGCAGGGCGAGGGCGGCGAGGCCGGTGATGTGCTGGATCTTCATGCGTGTTGTCTCCTGTCGTGAAACCGGTTGGATTTGCAAAACGTCGGGACGAACCGGTCCGCGCAGCCCTTTGATGGGGCTGCGGCGGACCTGCACTGCAGGGAGAAGACTGATTAGTCGGGCATCACGTCCTTGAGGACGCCGATCGGCTGGTTCACCAGCTTGCCGTTGACTTTCTTAACTTCGCGGATGTACATGTTCTGTACGATGTCGCGGGTTTTCGGATCGATGCTGATCGGGCCGCGCGGGCTGTTCCACTTCATGCCGCTCAGGGTCTTCACGGCGGCGTCACCGGTGACCTTGCCGTTCAGCTTGCGCACGGTCTCGTAGATCATGCCCATGGTGTCATAGGCGGCGACGGTAACAAAAGTAGGCGCCGGACGGTTCGGGTTCGCCTCGGCATAGGCCTTGAGGAAGGTCTTGTTCGCCTCGTTGTCGAGCGCCGTGGAATAGTTCAGCACCGTGACGGCGCCCAGCGCCCGCTCGCCCAGCGCTTCCAGGGTCGGCGAATCGCTGGTCATGTCGCCCACGCCCAGGAACTTGATGCCGGCCTTGTCCAGGCCCTTGTCGCTGAAAGCTTTCAGCAGGCCGGCGCCGTCTTCCGCGCCGGGGGCGAAGAAGAACAGGGCGTCCGGCTTCTGGTCCTTCACGCGCTGCACGAAGGGCGAATAGTCCGGATTGGCCAGCGGCACGCGCGACGAGCCGACGATCTTGCCGCCGCCTTCCTGCAGGCCTTTCGCGAACTTGGCCTCGGCGTCGTGGCCGGTGCTGTAGTCGGTGACCAGCGAGTACACGTTGCTGATCTTGTTCTTCGCGGTCCAGGTGCCGAAGGGTTCGGTCATCTGCTGCATCGTCATCGAGGTGCGCAGCATGTAGGGCGACTTGGCCGTGATGCCGGTGGTGACGGCGTTCATGACGATCATCGGGGTCTTGCCCTGGGTGGCCACCGGCGCCACGGCCAGCGCGCTCGGGGTCAGCGAAAAGCCGATCAGGAAGTTCACTTTTTCGCGCCCGATCAGCTCCTGCGCGGCGCGCTTGGACAGCTCGACGTTGCTGCCGCCGTCGTCGCGGTAGATGATCTGCACCTTCTTGCCGGCCACCGTGTCGCCGTGCTGCTTCATGTAGGTCTTGATGCCGTCCTCGAAAGGCTTGCCGATGTTGACGAACGGTCCGGTCAGGGCGGCGATGACGCCGATCTTGATGGTGTCGTCCTGAGCGTAGGCGCTGCCGCCCGCGAAAGAGAATGCCAAACCGATGCAAGCCAGGGTGTTCAGTTTCATGTCGTCTCCAGTTTGTCGTAGTTATGTACTTCTGTCGTGATGCATGCCTGTCTTTATGCCGCAACTATCGTGCTCGAATCCGTACCGTCGTACAGCGCCTCGACCAGTGCCGCGCGCCGGTTCAGCACCGCCGCCTGGTTGATCGAGCCCTTGTCGGTCAGCTCGCGGTGGTCGATCGACGGCGGCTCGGCCAGCAGGAGCAGACGCTCGATGCGCATCGAGGAACCGCTGGCGCCGACGTTCAGCCTGTCCAGCAGGGTCTTGAAGTGGGCGCGTACCGTTGCGTGCGCGAAGATGTCTTCTGCCGGCGAACCGGCAGGCAGCCCGGCCAGTTCGCAGCAGTGGTCCATGCGCGGGAACACCATCAGGCCGATGGCGCTGCGGTTGATGCCCGTGACCACCGCGTCCTGCACATACGGCGCGCCCTGGCTGATGACGCGCGCCCGTAGCGGACCGACGCTGACAAAGGTGCCCGAGCTGAGCTTGAAGTCCTCGGCGATGCGGCCGTCGAACATGAAGCCGAGCGCCGGCTGGGCGGGGTCGAAGAAACGCAGGGCGTCGCCGGTACAGTAGTAGCCGTCTTCGTCGAAGGCCTCGGCCGTGAGGTGCGGCGCGCGCCAGTAGCCGGGCGTGACATGGGGGCCGTGGAAGCGCGCTTCCAGCTTGTCGCCGACCGGCACCAGCTTGACCTTGCAACCCGGCGCCGGCACGCCGACATACCCCGCCTTGACGATGGGGCCGGTGCCGAAGGTGCAGGACGGCGAGGTCTCGGTCATGCCCAGGCCGGTCATGATGCGGATGGCCTCGCCGGTGCGCTGCAGGGCGACGCGGTCGAGATGGTCCCAGCAGGCCTGCGACAGCCCGGCGCCGGCGCAGAAGAACAGCTTCACGCGCGAGAAGAAGTTGGCGGCGAGTGCGTCATCGGTTTCCAGCTCCTCGGCCAGCATCTCCCAGCCGGCCGGGATGTTGAAGTAGACGGTCGGGGCGATCTCGCGCAAATTGCGCAGCGTGCCTTCGAACTCGCGGCGGGTGGCGCGGCCGTCGTCGATGTACAGCGTGCCGCCGTTATACAGCACGATGCCGACGTTGTGGCTGCCGCCGAAGGTATGGTTCCAGGGCAGCCAGTCGAGCAGCACCGGTGGGTCCATGCCCAGGAAGGGGAAGGTCTGCAGCAGCATCTGCTGGTTACTGCACAACATGCCGTGCGTGGTGATCACCGCCTTTGGCTTCTTGGTCGAGCCCGAGGTGAACAGGAACTTGGCGATCGTCTGCGGGCTGACGTCGGCGTTGCGGGCGTCGACCGTCGTCGGCTCGGTGGCGAGCAGGGCGGCGAAGCGCGTCGCCGGGCGTCCGGGCACGTCGCCGTCGGCCAGGATCAGTTCCACGCCGTCCGGCAGCACGGCGTCGATGGCGCGCGCATAGGCGGCGCCGTCGGAGGCGTAGATGGCGCCGGGCGTCAGCTGCTCGATCAGGTCGCGCAGCTTGGCCGGGTCGGTGGCCACCAGCGAGTAGGCTGGCGACAGCGGGGAATAGGGCACGCCGGCGTACATCGCGCCGAGAGCAAGCTGGAAGTGTTCGAGGTCGTTCCCGGACAGGATCACCAGCGGGCGCTCGCTGGATAAATCACGGTCGAGCAGGGCCTGGCCGATGCGGCGGGCGCTCTCGAGAACCTGGGCATACGACAGGCGGATCCATTCGCCGTCCAGCCCGCGGCGCGCCACCAGGGTGCGCTCGGGGTGATTCCGCGCGCCTTCGACCAGGCGGTCGGTGAAGCGGCTTGGCACGGGTTGCAGCGGCGTGACGGCGTCCACGTGCCAGGTGCCATCCACCTGGTACGCTGCGACCTCGGGGTGCCCGAGTTCGACTTGACGCCTTTTTACGCTACCGCTGCCGCCTTCCTCAATCGTCGATTGGGTCATGGCGGCCTCCGCTCAGATCGGGAAGTGACGCGGGGTGGTCTGGACCGTGATCCAGCGCAGGTCGGTGAACTCGGCAATCGCCGCCTTGCCGCCGAAGCGCCCGTAGCCGCTGCCCTTCACGCCGCCGAAGGGCATCTGCGCCTCGTCGTGCACGGTCGGGCCGTTGATGTGGCAGATGCCGGACTCGATGCGCTGGGCGACCGCCATGGCGCGGCCGATGTCGCGGCTGAACACGGCCGAGGACAGGCCGTATTCGCTGTCGTTGGCGAGGCGGATCGCTTCCTCGTCGCTGTCGAAGCGCAGCACCGAGACGATCGGGCCGAAGGATTCTTCCTGGTAGACCAGCATCTCCGGCGTGACCTTGTCGACGATGGCCGGCTGCATGATGTTGCCCTCGACGCCTTCGCCGGATTGCGTGACCTTGGCGCCGCGCGCGCGTGCGTCCTGCAGCATGGCGTCCACGCGCAGGGCGGCCGCCGGGTCCACCATGCCGGCCAGCGGCGCGTCGGAACGGGCCGCCTTCAGGGTGGCGGTCTTCACTGCCAGCTTCTCGACGAAGGCATCGGCCACTTTGCTGTCGACCAGGATGCGGTCGGCCGACATGCAGATCTGCCCCTGGTTGAAGAAGGCGGAGAAGGCGGCGGCTTCCACGGCGGCGTCGAGGTCGGCGTCGTCCAGCACCACGACCGGGTTCTTGCCGCCCAGTTCCAGCAGCACCGGCTTCAGGTACTTGGCGGCGGTCTGCGCGATGATGCGGCCGACCTTGGTCGAGCCGGTGAAGTTCACGCGGCGCACGGCCGGCGCAGCGATCAGGCGCTCGACGATGGCCGGCGCGTCGTCCGGCGCGTTCGTGATGACGTTGATCACGCCCGGCGGGAAGCCGGCGTCGACGAACACCTGGCCGATCAGGCGGTGCAGGGCCGGGCACAGTTCCGAGGCTTTCAGGATCACGGTATTGCCGCAGGCGAGCGGCATGGCCACCGCGCGCGTGCCGAGGATCACCGGCGCATTCCACGGGGCGATGCCGACCACCACGCCGCAGGCCTGGCGCACGCCCATGGCGAGCGAGCCCGGCACGTCGGACGGGATGACTTCGCCGGCGATCTGGGTGGTCATCGACGCCGCTTCGCGCAGCATGTTGGCGGCCAGGGTGACGTTGAACTGGTACCACACCGGCGCGCCGCCGGCTTCCTCGACGGCGGCTTCGACGAACTGGCCGCGCAGGGCTTCCATCTTGTCGGCGGCTTTCAGGAGCAGGGCGCGGCGGGCGCCCGGTTGCATGGCCGACCAGGCAGGGAAGGCGGCTTGGGCAGCGGCGATGGCGGCGTCGACGTCGTCGATCGTGGCGGCCGGGGCGCGGGTGGCGACTTCGCCGGTGGCGGGATTGTGGCGTTCGAAGCTGGCGCCATTCGAGGCGGGGCGCGACTCGCCGTTGAT
>Ga0308160_10003382_pt1 | contig 18029 bp, 16 predicted proteins | sample PhyFR1_FD_201036 | JGI IMG/M metagenome (GOLD analysis project Ga0308160, IMG submission 201036) | Phyllosphere microbial communities from UC Gill Tract Community Farm, Albany, California, United States - DLSLF.R1 | ecosystem: Host-associated > Plants > Phyllosphere > Unclassified | place: USA...
GTCTGACGAAGGCGAAGCCAAGTCGGTGATTTCGCCGGTGTCGCTGATCGTGTCGAGCTTCGCGCCGGTGCCGGACGTGCGCCGCACGCTGACGCCGCAACTGCGCACGGACCTCGGCGACACCGCCTTGATCCTGATCGACCTCGGCCGCGGCAAGAACCGCATGGGCGCATCAAGCCTGGCGCAGGTCACCCAGCAGCTGGGCGACGCGGTGCCGGACGTCGATTCGCCGGAAGACCTGAAGGCCTTCTTTGCCGCCATCCAGCGCCTGAATGCGGACGGCAAGCTGCTCGCCTACCATGACCGTTCGGACGGCGGCCTGTTCGCCACCCTGTGCGAGATGGCCTTTGCCGGCCGCGCCGGCGTGTCGGTGAACCTCGACATTCTCACCATGGAAGGCGAGCACGCCTCAGACTGGGGCGACGCCAAGAACTGGGCCACGCAGGTCGGCGAGCGCCGCAACGAAATGACGCTGCGCGCGCTGTTCTCGGAAGAGCTGGGCGCCGTGGTGCAGGTGCGTCACGATGACAAGAGCGCGGTCATGAACGTGCTGCGCGAACTGAACCTCGGCGCCTGCAGCCACATCATCGGCAAGGTCAATGACCGCGGCGTGGTCGAGTTCACGCGCGACGCCAAGGTGATCTACCACGAGAAGCGCAGCAGCCTGCACCGCCTGTGGTCCGACACCAGCTGGCGCATCGCGCGCCTGCGCGACAATCCGGACTGCGCCGACCAGGAATACGAGCGTCTGCTGGACGAAACCGACCCGGGCTTCACGCCGAAGATCGCGTTTGATATGAACGAGAACGTGGCGGCGCCGTTCATCGCAACGGGCGTGCGTCCGCGCGTGGCCATCCTGCGCGAGCAGGGCGTGAACTCGCACATCGAGACCGCGTTTGCCATGTACCAGGCCGGCTTCAATGCGGTCGACGTGCACATGAGCGACCTGATCGCCGGCCGCGTCAAGCTCGACGACTTCAAGGGCGTGATCGCGGTGGGCGGCTTCTCCTACGGCGACGTGCTGGGCGCGGGCGAGGGCTGGGCCAAGACCATCCTCTTCAATGAACAGCTGGCCGAGCAGTTCGCACGCTTCTTCGCGCGCCAGGACACCTTCGGCCTGGGTGTCTGCAACGGTTGCCAGATGCTGGCCAACCTGAAGCCGATCATCCCGGGCGCGCAGGCCTGGCCGAAGTTCACGCGGAATAAATCGGAGCAGTTCGAGGCCCGCTTCGGCATGGTCGAGGTGCTGGAGTCGCCGTCGATCTTCTTCCAGGGCATGGCCGGCACGCAGGCGCCGCTGGCGATCGCCCACGGCGAAGGCTTTGCCGACTTCTCGCTGACCGGCGATTTGTCGCAGGTGGTGCAGTCGCTGCGCTACGTCGACAACCGCGGCCAGGCCACCGAGCAGTACCCGTTCAACCCGAACGGCTCGCCGGGCGGTTTGACCGCGGTGACCACGCCGGACGGCCGCTTCACGGCCATGATGCCGCACGCCGAGCGCGTGTTCCGCACCGTGGTGCATTCGTGGGCGCCGGAGATCTATGGCGAGGATGGTCCGTGGATGCGCATGTTCCGCAATGCGCGCAAGTGGGTGGGTTGACGGCCGCTTGATGCACGAATAAAAACGCCTCCTTCGGGAGGCGTTTTTTATTAGGGTAATGTGGCGGGGGTGATGTCGTAGGGTGGACTCCCGAGTCCACGCGGTACATAGGGTGCGAGTCGAAATGCGTCATCGGATATCAAGCGGTGAGACAGCGTGGACACAGGTGTCCACCCTACGAAATCGGGTAGGGTGGGTTCTCGAACCCACCGGTTTCATCGGTCGATCATCGGCAAAACGTCGCGCATGCATGCGTCGCCGTCCGGTGGGTTCGAGAACCCATCCTACAAAAAAGGCGCTTCCGTGGAAGCGCCTTTTCTTGTTTCAGCCGATTACATCAGCCGATCCAGCTTACTGCACCTTGGCCTTCTTCAGCAGCGACTCGCGGAACTCGGCCAGCTTCTTCTGCTGCAGCGATTCTGCAACTTGCTGCTTGACCTGGTCCAGCGGCGGGACCTGCACCGGGCGCACGTCTTCCAGCTTGATGACGTGGAAGCCGAACTGGGTCTTCACCGGGGTGTCGGTGATCGCGCCTTTTTGCAGCGAGGTCATGGCTTTTGCGAACTCGGGAACGAAGCCGCGCGGGTCGGCCCAGCCCAGGTCGCCGCCGTTTTGCGCGGTGCCGTCCTTGCTCTGCTTGGCCAGTTCTTCGAACTTGGCGCCGCCCTTGAGCTTGGTGATGATGGCCTTGGCGTCTTCTTCCTTCTCGACCAGGATGTGGCGGGCGTGGTATTCCTTCTCCGGCGCCTGGGCCTTGGCCTTGTCGTACTCGGCCTTGATCTCGGCGTCCTTGACCGGGTTTTTCTTGACGTAGTCGGCCAGCATCGCGTTGATGATGATGCTCTGGCGGGCATTGTCGACCGCTGCCTTGACGTCCGCACGGCCGCCGACGCCTTGCTTGTCGGCTTCCTGGATCAGGACTTCACGGCCGATCAGTTCCTTCTTGACCATTTCGCGCAGCTGCGGCGAATCCGTGGCACGGCCTTGGGCGACGATCTGCTTGACCGCCTGGTCAACCTTTGCCGCCGGGATCGGCTTGCCATTCACGGTGGCGGCGTTCTGTGCGAACACAGGCGCGGCGACCAGCGCGGTCATGGCGAGCAACAGGCGGGTGGGCTTCAAAATCATTGTTCGGATCCTATAAAAACTCGATAAAGTCGCCCGCTGGCGACGAAACCCGGCGCGTCACCCAGGGGCGGGCGCGCCGGAGGCACAACATCTTACTGTACCTTCGCCTTCTTGACCATTTCCTCCTGATAGGCGGCGAGCTTGGTCTGGGTCAGGCTTTCGGCGATCTGCGGCTTGATTTCTTCCATCGCCGGAACTTTCACGGCGCGGGTATCGTCGACCTTGATCACGTGGTAGCCGGCGCCCGTTTTCACCGGGGTCTCGGTCACGCCGCCTTTTTGCAGCTTGGTGAAGCCGGCTGCGAATTCCGGCGGGAAGGCGGCCGGGCTAGCCCAGTCGAGGTCGCCGCCGTTGTTGGCCGAACCGGTGTCCTTGCTCCCCTTGGCCAGCTCTTCGAACTTGGCGCCGCCCTTGATCTTGGCAATGACGGCTTTCGCTTCGTCTTCGGTGGCCAGCAGGATGTGGCGCACGTGGTATTCCTTTTCCGCGGCCTGGGTCTTGGCGAAGCGGTCGTACTCGGCCTTGATCTCGGCGTCGGTCACCGGGTTCTTGGCGATGTAGTCGCGTGCCAGCTGGCTGACGACGATGGCCTGGCGGGCATTGTCGAGGGCCAGCTTGACTTCCGGCTTCTTGTCGTAGCCTTGCTTGATCGCTTCCTGCATCAGCACTTCGCGTTCGATCAGCTGCTTCTTGATCATGTCGCGCGTTTGCGGCGAATCTTCGCCCTGGCCCTGGGCCACGACTTGCTTCACGATCGCGTCCACGCGCGAGGTCGGGATGGGCTTGCCGTTGACGACGGCGAGGTTCTGGGCGAATGCGGGTGCTGCGATAACGGCGATCAGGGCTAACAGCAGTTGCGCTGGCTTAAAAGTCATTATGGTGTTCCTGTGGGAGGGAGTTGCTTGGACGGAGTTCTGATTGATTCTTTTGCAGAGCAATTCAATTGTGCGAGAGATTTCTTAAGCTATGCTGAACTTGGCCTCAGTCCGTGTCCAGCATGCTTTCCGACTACAGCTCGGAGGGCGCCAGGGCAGTGATTGCCAGGGCGTGGATCTCGGCTTTCATCATATCGTGCACGGCATCATACACCAGTCGATGGCGCATGACGAGTCTTAGTCCCTCGAAGCGTTCGGCGACGATGCGCACGCTGTAATGACCGCCGCCCGAGGCGGCGCCGGCGTGTCCTGCATGCAGGTGCGAATCGTCGCCGACGGCGAGATCCAGCGGGTTCAGGGCTTCGGTCAGGTGCGCTTCGATGCGCTCGACCCGGGTGTCGACGCGGTTATCGAGACTCATGCTTCCTCCTGTGGAACGTGTTTTACCAGCATCATGGCCTGGCCGACCGAGAACAGGAAGAAGATCGCGGTCATGCCGAAGACCTTGAAGTTCACCCAGGCGTTGGTGTCGTTCTTGAAGACCATGAAGGCCATCACCAGGTTCAGCGCGCCCAGGAAGAACAGGAAACCCATCCACTGGAAGCCAACGCGCGGCCAGATCGCTTCCGGTAGCGGCAGCGCTTCGTGCATCACCTTGCGCATCAAATTGTTCTTCAGGAAGACCTGGCTGACGAACAGGGCCGCCGCGAAGATCCAGTACAGCATGGTCGGCTTCCACTTGATGAAGGTCTCGTCGTGGAAATAAATGGTGGCGCCGCCGAATACCACGATGACGAAGAAGGACACCCAGAGCATGGTGTCGACCTTGCGCCGGCGAATCAGCAAATAGCCTACCTGGAGCACGGTGGCGATGATGCCGACCACGGTGGCGAGCATGATCGGCGCCTGGCTGGCGATGATCTTGCCGCCCGAGACCAGGCCGCCGAGGTAGGTCTCGGCCAGCGCCACCGCGGCCGCCTCGTTGCCGGTGCCGTATTTATAAACTGCGAAGAACAATATCAGCGGAAAGAAGTCGAACAAGAATTTCATGAGGCTCCAGGTAAAGCTTGGGGTAAGGCTTGACGAAAAGGCGCAGGGCCGGGCTTACAGCGGCTTGAAGCTGAGCGAGGCCGAGTTGATGCAGTAGCGCAGGCCGGTTGGCGGCGGGCCGTCCGGGAACACGTGGCCGAGATGGGCATCGCACACGGCGCAGATGATCTCGGTGCGCACCATGCCGTGGGTGCGGTCGACCTTCTCGATCACGTTGTCCGGGTCGAGCGCCTTGAAATAGCTGGGCCAGCCGCAGCCGGACTCGAATTTGGCGTCGGACTCGAACAGCGGCGTGTTGCAGCAGACGCAGGTATAGATGCCGTGCTCGTGGTGGTCCCAGAACTTGCCGGTGAAGGCACGCTCGGTGGCGGCGTGGCGCGTCACCTGGTATTCGATCGGGTCGAGCTGGGTACGCCATTCGGCGTCGGTCTTGGTCACTTTATCGGTCATGTCGGTCTTTCTTTTCAAAGCCTGCGCACAGGACGCAGTGTAGGCATGCAGTATAAACACTCGGCAGTATAAGCATGCGGCAGGATCAGCGTGTAAAACAAGGAAATCACGAGGAACAGCTGACTTCGAGATGCGCGGCCCAGTCGGGCGGCAGCGCGGCATAGGCCTCGTGCTCGGGCTGCTCGTCGTAGGGCTGCTCGAGGATGGCCAGCAGTTTATTGACTTCGCTGAAGTCGCCGTTCTGTGCCCGTTCGATCGCCCCCTGGGCCAGATAGTTTCGCAGGATGTACTTCGGGTTGACGCGGTTCATGGCGGTGCGGCGTTCGGCATCCATGCTGCCCTCCATGCGCAGGCGCTCGCGGTAGCGTACGGCCCAGTCGTCGAATGCCGCGCGGTCGATGAACAGATCGCGTATCGTTTCCTCGCTGCCGGGCTCGTCGACTTTCAGATCGGCCAGGCGCCGGAACAGCAGGGTGAAGTCGACGTGGCCGGCCTGCATGATGGTAAACAGGCCGTCGATCAGGGCGCGGTCGCCTTCGCGCGTCTCCGCCAGCCCGAACTTGGCGTGCAGCAGCACGTCCAGCTGGCGTTCGAACTCCGGCATGTAGACGTCCAGCGCTTCCTGGGCCGCTTCCACGGTCTCGATCAGCGGCAGCAGGGCATTGCCCAGCGCGTAGCAGTTCCAGTGGCCGATGGCGACCTGGTTCGCATACGAATAGCGTCCGCCCTGGTCGGTGTGGTTGCAGATGTGGTTGACGTCGAAGGCTTCCATGAAGCCGAAGGGACCATAGTCCAGCGTCAGGCCGAGGATCGACATATTGTCGGTGTTCATCACGCCATGCATGAAGCCGACCGCCTGCCAACCCGCGATCATGCGCGCGGTGCGGCGCGTGACTTCGGCCAGCAGGGCAGCGTAGGGATTGCTGGCCGCGCGCAGGTCCGGATAAAAGGTATCGATCACGTAATCGGCCAGGGTGCGCAATTCTTCCGGCTTGTCGCGGTAGTGCCAGTGTTCGAAGGAACCGAAGCGCACGAAACTCGGCGCCATGCGCGTGACGACGGCCGCCGTTTCCAGCGACTCGCGCATCACGCGCTGGTTCGAGCCGGTAACGACCAGGGCGCGCGTGGTCGGGATGCCGAGCGCAGCCATGGCTTCCGAGCACAGGAATTCGCGGATCGAGGAGCGCAGCACGGCGCGGCCGTCGCCCATGCGCGAATACGGCGTCTTGCCGGCGCCTTTCAGTTGCAGTTCCATACGCCCTTCCGGTCCCGGCACGTCGCCGAGCAGGATGGCGCGGCCATCGCCCAGCTGCCCGGCCCAGACGCCGAACTGGTGGCCGGAATACACGGCCGACAGCGGCTGGGCGCCCTCCGGCACCGCGTTGCCGGTCAAGGCGGCCACGAAATCTTCCTGCGCCAGGGTCGCCGGGTCGAGACCGATCAGCGCGGCTGCGCGCGAACTGGCCGCGACGAAATACGGTGCCGGCATGGGTGTCGGCATCAGCCGCGTGTAGAACGCTGGGGGCAGGGCGGCGAAGCCGTTGCCGAAGGTGAGATCCTTGGGTGTAATGGCAGTTCCCTTACAAGGTGTGATCGAGACGATGGCAAGATTCTACCGTACCGGGCAGATTCTATTCGCGCGCACCGCTTCCGCAAGCGCGCTTACATCCGATAACACTTCGCCATTGCCCGACATTGGTGCATATCTTCCTGGCTGCTGCGCCGCAGCATCGAAACATGTTGACGCGCTGCATCAAGCCGAATCACACTCGTTCGAGCTTGACAATCAGACCACAGGAGACGATCGATGACGCCGTACCCGAAGAGCCCGCTGATGGGCCAGATGATGGACCAGCCCCTGCTTATCTCGAGCATCATCGAGTTCGCCGCTCGCCATTACGGCAACAACGAAATCGTATCGCGCCGCGTCGAAGGCGACATCCACCGCTATACCTACCGCGAGTGCGAACAACGCGCCCGCCGCATGGCGCATGCGCTCACCGGCCTCGGCGTACAGATGGGCGACCGCGTCGCCACCCTGGCCTGGAATGGCTACCGCCACATGGAGCTGTACTATGCCGTGTCCGGCTCGGGCGCCGTGCTGCACACCATCAACCCGCGCCTGCATCCCGAGCAGATCGCCTACATCGTCAACCACGCCGAAGACCAGTACCTGTTCTTCGACCTGACTTTCCTGCCGCTGATCGAAGCGGTGGCGCCGCACTGCAAGACGGTGAAATCCTTCATCCTGATGAGCGACCGCGCCCACATGCCGCAGGAAACGAAGATCCCGAGCCTGCTGTGCTACGAGGACATCATCGCATCCTCCAGCGACGACTACGTGTGGCCGCAGTTCGACGAAAACTCGGCCGCCTCGCTGTGCTACACCTCGGGCACGACCGGCAATCCGAAGGGCGCCCTGTATTCGCACCGCTCGACCCTGCTGCACGCCTACGCCTCGAGCATGCCGGGCGCGCTGAACGTGTCTTGCCTGGATACCGTGGTGCCGGTGGTGCCGATGTTCCACGTGAATGCCTGGGGCTTGCCATACTCGGTGCCGCTGTCGGGCGCGAAGATGGTGTTCCCGGGTGCGGCGCTGGACGGCAAGTCGCTGTACGAATTGTTCGAGGCGGAAAAAGTGACCTTCTCGGCCGGCGTGCCGACGGTCTGGCTGGGCCTGATCAACCACGCGCTGCAGAACAATCTGCAGTTCTCCACCTTCCGCCGCACCGTGATCGGCGGTTCGGCCTGCCCGCCGGCGATGATGGACACCCTGATCGACAAGCTCGACGTGCACGTGATCCACGGCTGGGGCATGACCGAAATGTCGCCGCTCGGCACCACCGGCGGCCTGCAGGCCAAGCACCGCGATTTGCCGAAGGACGAGCAGCGCAAGATCCTGCAGAAGCAGGGACACGCCATCTTCGGGGTCGACATGAAGATCGTCGGCGACGATGGCGAAGAGCTGCCCTGGGATGGCGAGACTTATGGCCACCTGTATGTGAAGGGGCCGTGGATCGTGTCGGGCTACTTCCGCAACGAGGGCGGCGACGTGCTGAAGGATGGCTGGTTCCCGACCGGCGACGTGGCCACCATCGACGGCGACGGCTACATGCAGATTACCGACCGCAGCAAGGACGTCATCAAGTCCGGCGGCGAATGGATCGGCAGCATCGACCTGGAAAACGTGGCCATGGCCCACCCGGCCGTGCTGCAGGCGGCCTGCATCGGCGTGGCCCACCCGAAATGGGACGAGCGGCCCTTGCTGGTGGTGGTCAAGCGGCCGGGCCAGGAAGTATCGCGCGAGGAATTGCTGGGCTTCTTCGAGGGCAAGGTGGCGAAATGGTGGCTGCCCGATGACGTGGTGTTCACCGAGGCGCTGCCGATGGGCGCCACCGGCAAGATCCAGAAGAACCGCCTGCGCGACCAGTACCGGGAGTACAAGTTGCCGACGGCGTAAAAAAGGGCCCGGCTGCCGCAGGCCGGGCTCGTCATCGCACGCAAAAAAGCCCGCATGTGCGGGCTTTCTTCTTGCTGTACCAGGCCGATCCGGCCCGGCGCGCGGCCGTTCTCAGTAACCTTTCCTGCGCCGCGCTTCGCGCTGCTCCTCGCGTTCCGACCGCGCCTCGTAGCGTGCGGTGAGCTGGTTGCGCAGGACCGGCAGCTTGCTGGCCGCGATCGAGGCGTTTTCGTGCGACACATAGGCAACCGTGCGCAGCAGCCAGGCGTCGTGGCGCGCCATTGCCGCCGAGGCATTCGTGCGCGACTCCTCGACGATGCGGGCCTGGACGCCCTCGACATGGCGCAGCGCCTGCTCGCGTTGCTGGTCGCTCATCGATGCCAGCACCTCGGCCGGGATACGTGCCTGCGCCGGGGTAGCGGTCAGCTGCTGCATGTAGCCGGCGTGGCATCGCTCCCACTGGTTGATGGCGCGGCCGACGCTGCGGATTTCCAGGTTGCGTTGCGAGACTTCCGGCACCTCGGGCGCCGCGCAGGCCGCCTGGGCGCTCGCCAGGTCGGCGCCGGTGTACTCGGCAGTCCAGAATGCAACTTGCGCATCCATTGCCGGGCCTGTCCGGACGGACGTGTCCGTGTTGCCGCTTGCGGCGGCGGACCCTGCCGCCAGTACCATCATGATGCCTGCCAGTCGCTTCATGTTTCGCCTCGATTTTATTGGCCGTGAAGCAATACTAACGGGCTTTTGCAAGAGCGGCAATGCAGATCGCATATCAGTTTGGCTTGCCTCCGGAGAGGATGGCTTCGATCGCGCTGGCCTCGATATCGCGCGCCTTCAGGTACTCGACCGCGCTCGGTGTGCCGGCCTCGGCCTGGATCGCCAGCGCCTGGACTACGGTGGCATTGTCGTGGCCTCGCGCGGCAGCGCCGGCTGGGCGCGGTTTCCTGGATTCTCGGGTGTTCATGCATGCTCGCGTGCTGGTTCGGGAGCGCCAGTGTGACGCGGTTTTGTGACGACGAAATGACGAATGCGACCGATGGTTGCGCGTTTGCGGCGACCGATCGTGCGCCCATACGGCTGGGCTTGTGCTGTACTGGCGCGCAAAGGAGGCAATATGCAAACCCAACTCATACTCAAGGTGCCCGCCGCCGACATCGACCGCGTGCGCGCCCAGCTGGCGCTGGCCGGCCCGGCGCCCGAGACGGCGACCGAACAGCACCTGGTCGATACCTATTACGACACCGCGGCGCGCGAACTCTGGAAACGCGGCCTCAGCTTGCGGGTGCGCCTCGATGGCGCCCGCTGGATACAGACCGTCGCGTCTGCGAATGATCTCCCGACCGGCCTGCGCCGGCGCGGCGAATGGGAGTGCGAGCTGCCTGATGGGCAGCCGCAACCGGCGCTGCTGGCGTCCCACGTCAAGCCGGCCGCGCTGGCCGAGCTGCTGCGTTCCGAGGATCTCGCGGCCAGCCTGGTTGCGCAATTCGCGGCAAGCATCCGCCGTACGACCTGGGGCTGGTCGGCGCCGGACGGCCAGCAGTTCGAATGCGTGCTCGACACTGGCGACATCAGCGTCGAAACCGGCAGCAACATCAGCACCGACATCGCCGCCCGCAGCCAGCATGCCGCGGTCTCGGTACTCCGGCTGGTCCTGAAGCAGGGCGATCCGGCCCGGCTGTACCAGCTGGCGCTCGACCTGCACCATGCCGTGCCGCTGCAGGTGGCGGCCGGCGGCACGGCCGCGCGCGGCCATGCGCTGATCGAGCAAGGCGAGCCGTCCGGACACAAGGCGGCGCCGCTGCGCCTGCGCCGCAAGATGACGCTGGAAGACGCCTTCCTGGCCATCGGCGAGAACTGCCTGCACCAGATCGAAGCCAATGTGCCTGGGGTGCTGGTGCACAGCCCCGAAAGCCTGCACCAGATGCGCGTCGGCCTGCGCCGCCTGCGCGCCCTGGCCGGCATGTTCGACGGGCTGGCGCCAGCGCCGGCCGCGGTACGCGAGGACCTCGACTGGCTGAAAGGCGAACTCGGCGCCGCGCGCGACTGGGACGTGCTAGCCGGATCGACCCTGGAACGCATCGCCGGACTGGACCCGGCGGCCCTGCGCCAGGCGGCCGAGGCCAAGGCCGAGTCACTGCACCGCCAGCTGGCGCAGACCTTGCGTGCGCCGCGTTTCACCGCCGTGTTGCTGCGGCTGCGGGCCTGGCTGCATGGGCGCGCGTGGCGCGTGGACGGCGTGCTGGACAAGGACGCGCCGCTGGCGGCGCCGGCCCGGCGTGCGATGCGCCCGCTGCTGCGCAAGGCCGGCAAGCGCCTCGACAAGCGCATCGCCGGCCTGGACCCGGCGGACACCGAGGCGCGCCACCGCACCCGCATCGCCGCCAAGAAGGCGCGCTATGCCGCCGAGTTCTTCCAGGACCTGTTGCCGGCCCGGCGCGTGCAGCCGTATGTCGGGCGGCTGTCGAAGCTGCAGGACAAGCTCGGCATGCTGAACGACTACGCCGTCGCCGGGCGCCTGCTGGACGAGCTGAAGGGCAGCAATGCCCAGGTGGCGCGCCAGGCGGCGTATGCGCGCGGTTTCCTGGCGGCGAGTACGGCGGCGCAGAGTGCCCGGCTGGGCAAGGTACTGGCGTCGGTGGCGGGGAGGCGGATCAGCGGCTGAGCGCGCTTTCTAGTAGACCGGTCGATTGGTAGCCAGGCGCTCGATGGCGAAGACATTGCCCTGTGCTGCGGACTTTTCATACCAGCGCAGTGCTTCCGCATGGTCCGCCTGGACGCCCTTGCCTTTCTCGTAACTCTGCCCGATCTTGAATTGGGCAAACGGATGGCCTAATTCCGCCGCACGTCTCTGGAGAGCACGTGCCGCCTTGTGGTCGTCCTCGGCCCCGTGCTTGCCGAATTCGAGCAGAGAGGAATAGTACGGTGCATTCGCATCGTCCGGGTTGTCCTTCAGGACCGCTTGCAGTCGCATCCTGACTCGGGAATCGTTGGTATGCTCGTCGAGAAACCAGCGGTAGGCGACCGGGGCCCAAGCGGCTATCGCTTGGCCGTTGGAGAGAGCCGGCCTGAATACGCATGTCGACAGGATCTGTTGCGCCGCCGCGTCCAGCGCCGCTGAGCCGCTGGAATGCAACACGACCGTGCGCTTGACCGTGCCGTCGGTACCGATGAGGAAGCCGATTTCGCTGATGCCTTCTTCTCCCAGTCGAGCCGACTCGGCCGGGTATTGCGGTTTGCTGCAGGGCTTGGGTGCCGGCGGGTTCCGCGTTTCTTCGGCACTGGCCTGGGCGACGGCCAGGGCCAGGACCGTCGCGGTCACGAGGCGAAGCGAAGTAGGCATGATTATTGAGCACCTTTTATTTTGTTGTCGATATCGGTGGCGAGAATATAGCCGAGACAGCAGGAAGAAACCAGCCGGTTTGCAGCTCGATGCTGTCAGCGCGAATGCGTGCCAGGCAGCACATGGCGGAACGTTGGTTCGATCTGCATCGCGTGCAGGTGGCGTACGATGTCTTCGAGGGTTGCGTCCTTCAGAAGCAGGCCTTCCGGCGTGGCGCTGGCTGGCGCGGATGCCGCCTGCCCTTGATGGCTGACCGTAGCCACTGCACCGGCAGCGCGCGACTGCAGGCGCTCCAATGCCGCGGTGAATCGTGCCGCATCGATGCTCTCCAGGCCTTCCAGGAAGGCTGCCTGGGCCGCTTGCGGCGGCGCGATCTCCAGCCCCGGCTCGCCGATGAAGGAAGCGCCCATGCCAGGGTTGATGAAGGCGGTCCAGCGCCCGATGTCGCGGTTCAGGCAGGGCGGCAGTTCGATCGGCGCGCCCAGCACCGGTTCGGTTTCCGGGAAATAGACCTGGTGCAGCAGTTCGACGAACTGGCCGGCTTCCAGCGAAGGCAGCGGGGTGGCCAGCGACAGCCACAGGCAAAAGCCTTCCTGGCTGGCGATACTCACGGCCGGGGCCGGCAAGTCGAGCTCGTCCTGCAGGGCGTTGGCGACCTCGCACAGCAAGGCCCAGTGGCGGCCCTCCGCGGCTTTCGGAATCCGGTGGAAGGGAATCGCGATGGTGCGGGTCAGGCCGTCGGTGGTGGTGATGTCGGGCGGCAGGGTCTGCTGGCCGAGGATGTGGGCTTGCAGCGCTTCCTCGGTGACGACGCCTTGCGGCAGGTAGAGCCGCATCAGTTCCTGGATCAGCTTGAGCATGGGTTCCTTTTAGTCGGTAATCTTGCGGCGCAGCGCCTTGACCTGGCTGCTGCGGGTCTTGCCGTCGAGGCGGCGCAGCTGCGAGCCGCGCGTCGGCCGGGTGGGGCGCCGCACGAGCGGCACCTCGGCGGCGGCGTCGACCAGCGCCTGCAGGCGGCGCAGCGCATCTTCCTTGTTCTGCTCCAGGCTGCGCGACTGCTGGGCCTTCAGCACCAGCACGCCGTCCTGCGAGAGACGGCTGTCGTGCAGCGCCAGCAGGCGGGATTTCACGGACTCGGGCAGGGAAGACGCCTTGATGTCGAAGCGCGCGTGCACGGCGCAGGACACCTTGTTGACGTTCTGGCCGCCCGGGCCCTGGGCGCGGATGGCGCTGAACTCGACGTCGAGCGGGTCGAGCACGGGCTTCACGGGTGGTAATGGCTTGGTTCGGTCATGCCCGCATGATAACGGCAGGGCCGCCGCGTGCGCCAGCCATTCACGATGGATAAGTCAGTGAAGAAATAAGACGACCGTACTTTTTTGCGTTATAGTCACCAGGGCAGTTCAACTCGCGCAGTTCACCATTAAAAGGAAGAGACATGAGTGCAGACTACGTCGTTCACGGCAGCGTTGCCGTCATCACCCTGAACAATCCGCCGGTCAATGGCATGGGCCTGGAGACGCGCACCGCCGCCGTCGCCGCCCTGCGCCGCGCCGAGAGCGACGCCGCCGTGAAGGCGGTCGTGATCACCGGCGCCGGCAAGGTGTTTTCGGGCGGTGCCGACATCCGCGAATTCAATTCGCCGAAAGCCCTGGCCGAACCGAACCTGCACACCCTGATCGCCACCGCCGAGAATCTGGAAAAGCCGGTCGTCGCCGCCATCCACGGCGTCTGCATGGGCGGCGGCCTCGAACTCTCGCTCGGCTGCCACTACCGCGTGGCGCTGCCCGGCGCCCAGGTCGGCCTGCCGGAAGTGAAGATCGGCCTGGTGCCAGGCGCCGGCGGCACCCAGCGCCTGCCGCGCGTGGTCGGCCTGGAGCTGGGCCTGAACATGATCGTTTCGGGCAATCCGGTGCTGTCGGAACAGCTGGCGCAAACGCGGTTGTTCGACCGCGTGTTCGATGCCGGCGCCGATCTGATCGCGGCCAGCGTCGAGTTTGCCAACAGCATCGCCGATGTGCGCCCGCTGCCGAAGGTGCGCGACCTGAAGATCGATTACCCGAATGCCGAGGCTTTCCTGCAGTTCTCGCGCAATACCGTGAAAGCCATGGCCGGCCCGTTCCCGGCGCCGCTCGAATGCGTGGAGTGCGTGGCGGCGGCGGTGACCAAGAAAATCGAGGACGGTCTTGCCTTCGAGCGCGAGCGCTTCTTCGCCCTGGCCCAGACCGACGAATCGAAGGCGCTGCGCCATGCCTTTTTTGCCGAGCGCGCGGCCAGCAAGGTGCCGGACGTGCCGGCCGATACCCCGACCCGCGAGATTGCGCGCGCCGCCGTCATCGGCGCCGGCACCATGGGCGGCGGCATCGCCATGAATTTCGCGAACGCCGGCATCCCGGTGATTATCCTGGAGACGAAACAGGAAGCGCTGAACAAGGGCCTGGCCACGATCCGCAAGAACTACGAGAACACGGTCAAGAAGGGCAAGCTGGCGCCGGAAAAGGCCGAGCAGCGCATTGGCCTGGTGACCGGCACGCTGGCGTATGAGGAGATCGCCCAGGCCGACATCGTCGTGGAAGCCGTGTTCGAGGACATGGAGGTCAAGGCCCAGGTGTTCCGCAAGCTCGACGAGGTGATGAAGCCGGGCGCGATCCTGGCATCGAACACGTCGACGCTGGACCTGGACAAGATCGCCGCGTTCACGAAGCGGCCGCAGGACGTGATCGGCCTGCATTTCTTCAGCCCGGCCAACGTGATGAAGCTGCTCGAAATCGTGCGCGGCGCGCAGACCGGCAAGGACGTGCTGGCGACCGCGCTGGCGCTCTCTAAAAAGATCCGCAAGACCGGCGTGGTCTCGGGCGTGTGCGATGGCTTCATCGGCAACCGCATGGTCGAGCAATACCTGCGCCAGGCCTTCTTCCTGCTGGAAGAAGGGGCGCTGCCGGAGCAGGTGGACAAGGCCATCGAGAAGTTCGGCTTTGCCATGGGGCCGTTCCGCATGAGCGACCTGGCCGGCAACGACATCGGCTGGTATATCCGCAAGCGCCGCTATGCCGAGTCGCCGGACCTGGTGTACTCGCCGATCCCGGACCGCCTGTGCGAAGCGGGCCGCTTCGGCCAGAAGACCGGCGCCGGCTGGTACGACTACCAGGCGGGCGACCGCAAGCCGCAGCCGTCGCAGCTGGTCAACGACATGATCGCGGGCTATGCGCAGGAAGCCGGCATCGAGCGCCGCGCGATTTCCGACGCCGAGATCGTGCAGCGCCTGGTGTTTGCGCTGGCGAACGAAGGCGCGCGCATCCTGGAAGAAGGCATTGCCCTGCGCGCGTCCGACATCGACATGGTCTACCTGACCGGCTACGGCTTCCCGCTGCACCGCGGCGGACCGATGCTGTACGCGGACACCGTGGGCCTGGGCAATGTGCTGGAGACGATCCGCAAGTTCGCACGTGGACGCCATGGTGAGGCCTGGCAGCCGGCGCCGCTGCTGGAGCGCCTGGCGAACGAGGGCAAGGGCTTTAACGGCTGAGCATGCATCGGGTGCTGCCACGGTGGATGTGCGCAGGTGAGCCGACAAACGCCGCTGGATTCAGCGGCGTTTTTTTGGTCGCTTGAATAAATAAACAAAGTCGTTTACTTATCCCTGGCTCAGGCATACGATGTTGCTATTGCAACGTCGATCCCATTCCATGAAGAACGTGCTCCTGATCGCCAGCGCTTGCCTGCTGGGTTTGCTGTCCACCACCGGCGCCTCGCTGCCTTACCCGATCCTGCCGCCGCTGTTTGCCGGCGGCAGCGGCAATGCATTGACCAACTTCCTGGGCTTGCCGCCGAAACTATTGTTCGGCATTGCGCTGATGATCAATCCGCTCGGCCTGCTGATCGGCAGCGCCATGCTGGGGCCGGTGTCCGACCGCTTCGGGCGGCGCCGTCTGCTGTTGATCACGGCGATCGGCGCCGCCGTCGGCCACGGGCTCACCGCGATGGCGCTGGTGGCCCAGTCCTACCCGCTGTTCCTGCTGGCGCGCTTCGTGACCGGCCTGCTGGAAGGGAATGGGTCGATCATGCGCGCGATGCTGGCCGAACGTTTGACGGGCGGACTGCGCAACCATGCGCTGTCGTGGCTGAACGGCGCCTTCAACCTGGGCTGGCTGGTGGGGCCCTTGCTGGCCGGGCTCACGGTCGGCGCCGGGATCACGCTGCCGTTCTATATTGCCGCCGGCGCGCTGTTGCTGGGCGCAGGCCTGGCGGCGCTGGCGCTGGAACGCGAACCCGTCTCGGGAGGCCATGCGGCGCAGGCCGGGAGCTGGCGGGCGGTGGCGCGCGAGCGGCATGCGCTGACCCTGCTGCGCCACGGCTCCCTGCGCACCCTGTTCACGGTGCACTTTGCCTACGCCTGCGGCGTGGCGGCCTTTTACGAGTTCTTCCCCTTGTGGCTGGTGGACGTTGGACGCTACGACACGCGCCAGATCGCTTTCGTGAACATGGGCATGTGCGCGCTGATGACCTTTGCCGCCCTGTTCGCCGGGCGCGCCAGTCCGCTGGAACCGCGCCGGCGCGCCAGCGGCCAGGCGGCGCTGGCGGCGACGGCGATTTTGGCGGTGGGATTCGGCAGCCTGTGGGTCGGGCTGGTGGGCATCGTCCTGTTCGGCCTGCCGCATGCTTACTACAACGCCACGCTGCAGGGCTGGTCGGCCGACCAGTTCGCCGCGCATGGGCAGGGCGCCGTGATGGGCCTGCTGTCCACGACCTTTTGCCTGGCGAATATCGTGATGGCGCTGGCCGGCGGGGTGCTGACCCTGGTCGACACGCGCCTGGTGCTGATCGTCGGCGGTTTGTTGGCGGCCTGGGCCGCGCTGGCGCTGCGCCAATGGAGCGGGCGCACGATTGGCTTTTCTGTGGAGGCAAAATGAATACCTTCGACCAGGTGCTGATGATGTTGAAGACGCGCGGCGCGCAGACGGCGCAGGCGCTGGCCGGGCTGCTCGGCATGACGGCGATGGGTGTGCGGCGCCAGCTTGAACTGGGCGTGGACAAGGGGCTGGTGAGCTACCACGACAGTCCGGGCAAGGTTGGGCGGCCAGTGCGGCGCTGGCAGCTGAGCGAGGCGGGGCATGCGCGTTTTCCGGACCGGCATGCGGAGGTGACGCTGGATCTCATCGACGGGGTGCGCACGCTATTTGGCGAAAGCGGGCTGGAGAAATTGATCGTGGCGCGGGAAGTGGCCAGCGAGCAGGCTTACCGGGCGCAGGTTGACCCGGGCGGGACGCTGGACCAGCAGGTGGCCGCGCTGGCGGCGGCGCGTTCGCTGGAGGGATATATGGCGGAAGCGGAGCCGCGCGTGGATGGGAGTGTGCTGCTGCTGGAGAACCATTGCCCGATCTGCGCGGCGGCCCAGGCTTGCCAGCAGTTTTGCAGGTCGGAGCTGGATGTGTTCCGGCGGGTGCTGGGGCCGGGGGTGTCGGTGGTGCGGATCGAGCATCAGCTGGAGGGGGCGAGGAGGTGTGCTTATCTGGTGAGCCAGGTGGGGTGATTTGAAAACCCGGGAATTGATGTTGTCGTGTCCTGGGCGGGAGCTGGCGGGCGACACGTTACGGCCGCAGGCGCCCAGTGACGTGCGTACCGCGTGGGCACGGAGTGCCCAACCTACGAGGATGTGAAAAAATCGCCATGGCTGCGTTGCCTCGTCTCGCCGTACGCTCGTACTGTCTTCGACTCGGCGCCTTGCCCTGACAATTTTTTCACATCCTCTACGGGCGACGTCGCCGGCTACCGGTGAGCAGGCTGGCCTGGGGACAGGAAGGATGAAAAAATGCCGCTGTTTCCAGCGGCATTTTGTTTTCGACGGAGCCGAGATGGCTTAGTCGGCGGCGTAAATGTTGTTGTCCTTGGTTTCGCGAACGAACAGGGCGCCGATCACGACGGTGATCAGGGCGATGATGATCGGATACCAGAGGCCGTAGTAGATGTTGCCGTTGGCGGCCACCAGGGCGAACGAGATGGTAGGCAGCAGGCCGCCGAACCAGCCGTTACCGATGTGGTAAGGCAGGGACATCGAGCTGTAGCGGATGCGGGTCGGGAACATTTCGACCAGCATGGCGGCGATCGGGCCGTAGACCATGGTCACGTACA
>Ga0308160_10003383_pt1 | contig 18028 bp, 19 predicted proteins | sample PhyFR1_FD_201036 | JGI IMG/M metagenome (GOLD analysis project Ga0308160, IMG submission 201036) | Phyllosphere microbial communities from UC Gill Tract Community Farm, Albany, California, United States - DLSLF.R1 | ecosystem: Host-associated > Plants > Phyllosphere > Unclassified | place: USA...
TGTGAGTCCACATGATCGTTCATGAGCATGAAGAGGCTGACAGGTTAGCGGAAGATGAAATGCCGGACGGGATCGAAGACCTGATTGGAGACTTGATGAGTGGTCTCGGGGACAAGGTGTGCATCCTGCGATGATCTGACCGTGAGACTGACCATCTAGGATACGATTGTCCGCTATTCTGCAGCCAAGTATTTGGCTAGAATCACGAATATACTGCCCGAAGGATTCCAGGAGCAGATCGTTGGCGCGACTCTAGCTCTATTCGCCGGTACAGACGATGAACCAGTTGTCGAAAGCTCTTTTGGCACGATCGTGGACCCCGGTGGAAGTGGTTCCGGAGGGGCAATGGGATTTGGAGGTGCTGAGTCAGTTCGAGGGGATGCAAGATGGCACGGGGTCTGTCTTGCGCTTGCGGAGCTGGCCAGACGAGGCATTGTCCGGGAAGAGGTGCTAGAGGAGACGGTGACATGGGTGCTGAAGGTGAGCCAACTGAGCTGGATGTCGGGAGCTGATAATAGGCTCTTTCGTTTGATCTGCGACGGGCGTCCCATTCGGTCGGAGCCAATGTTCGAGACGCTGCTGCCTACCTGCTGTGGTCCTTGTCTCGAGCTTGCTCGCCTGCAGTGTTCAAACCCTTTGCAGCCGATATTGCTACAGCTCTCATACGGGCGGCCTGTTTCGACCGGGAGGTTGGAGTCCGTAGGGCAGCCAGTGCGGCTTTCCAAGAGGGTGTCGGCAGATTGGTAAGTTCTGTCCTCAACCCAGATGCTCACATGGTAGGGGCTGTACCCAGAGGGAATTGATGTTCTTGGAAAGACCGACTTTTACTCGGTCAGCGTACGCCGTATAGCCTTCACAGATGCAGCTCCAGCGGTAGCAACGTGAGTGAAGGTCACAAGGATCAGGTCTGACGTACAGTCATAGAGTTTACCGAGATGCGTTGAGACAGCACATTCACAGTATCAGTCTCCGACATTGGGACAAAAGCGTCAGGGAGTTGGGAGCTCGAGCTCTGAGGGATATAGTCAAAATTGGTGGATCGAAAGATCTGCATAGTGCAATTGTCATAGAGGTGAGCACAGACCCCGAGACTCTGCTAATCAATAGATCGCTGCTCTGTCCTCGGTCGATTCCAACAGTATACATGGTGCCTTGCTTGCCTTGCATGAACTGGCGATTATCATTGATCGACCTCAAGACGAATTACTGGGACAACAGGTCAGTCGCACAATGGTCGCCAGATATGCTCGATCTGATATCATCAGATATTTGCTGCTCTCGGCAGTATACGACCCTCTGCTCTGGTCACAGCATCCGCTGCCGATGTGCTACAAGCCGTCTGCGAGGTGGTGAAGGTCACCGTCACGAAGTCTATTCTCGCTATGCCTTCCGCACAGGAACAGATCTCGCATATCGTCCAGACGACAATGCGACGTGTCGAGCCAGATTGTCAAGAAGCCGTCGCCAGTCTGTTTGGTCGTCTAAGCGAGTTGCGCTCCCCGGAATCGGACATCACTAGGTATGTCGTAAGGTCCAACGAGTAGATCTCCGCTGACAGGTCAGACTCCTTCCCGAGCTCAAGTCCTCGAGGGCAGCGATACGTCAAGCTTCCGCATTGTCACTTGGCTGTATCCGCTATACGAGCTGTCCGGTAGTGGCCCCTTCTGTTATAGAGGCTCTCTTGCGCCAGCTTGATCCTATTTCCAAGGTGAGTACACCGACCACGGATGTGCCCTGACGAGATAGGCGGATGTCGAGACCCGTCGATACGCTCTCCGCTCGTTGGCCAATATTCCGATTCAGCCTTTATCGCTACCGTTGAAGTCGATACAGAGTGCGATCAAGGCTTTCATTGACGCTTTGGCGGACTATTCGACCGATCAGCGAGGTGATATAGGATCTTGGATACGAATCACTGGTCTATGTGCACTGGGACTGATGCTGTCGGAATCGTCTGTCCGCTCGGATACCCCACAGCAGACCATCGACTTGGCGATAGGCGCCATCATCAAGCAGAGTATGGAAAAGCTGGAACCTTGTCGTGCTCAAGCTTATCATACGATGGGGAAGCTCCGCCAAAGTGGGGTGACTTGGCCAGGGTTGGAGGCGATGATTCCAGCAGGGTCAAGGTAATTTACCATCCTGATATTGAGTTGACATTGTAGCACGCCAAACTTTCGCGAGATCCCCCAGTCAGACTGGTTCATGTCGGCAATGCCACTACTGCGGACCAAGTTCTGCGATTCCCTGATAGCGGGACTTGTCATCAGCATTGGCAGCAGTATCCCTTCCGTGGTATGCCTCCAGACTCGGCCGGGATGTCTGAGCTGACATCTAGTCCAAAACAAGCTTCGATGCCCTATTGTTTGCCTTGAATGAAGACCCCAGCTTGGTCGGCGAGGTCTTTGGTCATCTATCCCGCTTATTGGCGACCAATCTGAACGTGGCTCGCGTCTTCGTGCCGACCATGAGCACCGTCACTCAGATGATGTCTGCTGACCTAATGGTCCAGGCAGGTGCACAATGTGCTATCGAGGCTCAGTAGGTCACTTTGCTCGCGAGGCGAGTATGTGCTCACGCAAAAGTGCTCTCCGTATAGTCTCGTCCGCATCTCGAGGCATCAGTACAGTCAAATCCATTGAAAGGTTGACATCGTCTCTGAAACTGTGAGTACGAAATCCCCTGCGATGTGACGAACCTGACGAAAAGTTGTATCGCGTTCCTGCCCCTAGAGATGCCCGCTTGTCATGAGAAAGTGGTCGACGCCATCGGGACATTCTTGACGCACCGGTTCCCTAGGATCCGTGCCGTTGCGGCCGAGCAGCTATACCTCAAATTGTCCGAAGACGACGTCGATCCCGACTTGGAGGACATTCTGCTGGAAACCAGCTGGACGGACGACGGCTCAGCTGAGCAGGCCGCTAGAGTGACTGCTTTACTTCGCGCTCCTGCGCCCTAGTCCCAGGCAAACTTGTCTATATGCATGATATACATCATTAGGGGTCATCATTCGTTATCTCGCCCAGGGCGCTTTCGTTACTTCTTGACCAGCTTCCCTAGCCGGAGGACCTTTGCGTATCTGAACCTTCGGCAGGTCTGTTCCCCAACACCAACCACCGATCCACAGACTCTGAACAACGACCCGTTTGCCTATGACCTCACCGAGAAACATCTTCCGTAGTCCAGAGTGGGGTTTGCTCCAATTTGGCATTCCAGATAGTCCATGGAGCATCGGTGAATGTTCTGAGAACGCCGCCCCTTTCTTGAATATCGTGATCCGGCGTAACGACAACGTATAGAAGTCTGTTATGTTTTCTATATCAGTCCTTGGGGACAGAGCATTCTCCAATGACTGTGTCGGCGACGTATCCGAGTCTGATCATGTCAGCGGTGTGAATTCTCGGGAAGCTTACCCAAGAGCTGCGCGGAACCGAATAGATAACTGAAAATAAGCTCGACGTCAGACGCTGTGGACACACTCACGGGAGGAAGCAGTAGTCATCCAGACCCCAGACACCATGTGAACCTGCTGGCTCAAGTCTATATGTGGATTGAAGCAACGTCACCAGCTCCAGATATCTGCCTATTAGCTTGAGGGAGACGGCTAAGCTGACCTAGCAAAGACCCTCAGAATAATTCCATCTTCCTCGTCCTCTTTGCCCTCCCCGCCGACCCAGCCTGAGACAACGCAGCACCATAGCCCTAGGATGAACGCGAGTTCGTGTCCTGTCCCGTAATCCAATCTTGTCGCGTGACCGAACGCATTGGAATTCAGCAGGAGAGGTATCAGTTGTGCCGGTAATGGAGCTGGTATAGACGGGTCCTCAAAGTAGCTGGGCAGACGCTAATGATCAGTATATCTTCATTGCCGATGTTGCGGACCTACAGCTTCGACGAGAGCGATGTACTCCCGGAAAGCCAAATTACCGAAACGTTGAGCTGCCTGGGGCGCCAGAGGGACCTCCTTGACCCATTCGGTCATGTCGTCCAGTAACTTCATCCATGTCTGTATGCACTGCCGTTCAGCGATGTCCATATATGCTTGGATTACCTTAGACGAGTGCGCATAGTCTCCCTTCGCTATGCTTTTACCCTTCAGCCTGTCGCATCTACGCTGTATCCATCCCCAGAAAGCACGGAATCCAGGCGACTTTGGCCATGCGGCATGGACATCTTCATCCGCCAGAATGGGATTCGGTCGTTCGGGCTCCGATGGCAGTTCGATCTCCGTTCTCGAACCTCCTGTGCTCGTCGATGCTGTCGGTCCATGCATCTCAGAACATGAGATGCGATGCAGTCTCGTCGCTATCCATGACGTCGAGTTCATTGTTCCTACTTTCCCACGGTCGTTTCTGTCCTTGAATTGTTGACAAGTTGACCGGAAATTTCAGTTAATCTGCATCGATTGATAGACAACAGGGAACCGCTCCTCGACACTAAGAACGCGACGAGATGCCCCAGTACATATTTAGATTGTCGCTCCAGCATCCGACTTTCCGTCTGCCGTCTCTTAAATCGATAGCCGACTTATATGGCTTTCCTATTCGCTTCGTGTCGGAAGACAAGTTCAGATCTGTGCTGGTCGTAGAGCTGGAGAAGGATGAGGACGCCGAGAAGTTTCTCGAGCGGGGTGTACTGGTCATGTGAGTGGATTCGCTGCTTTCAATCTGGCCTCGTCTGATCAACAGGTCGGTCAGCCGCTTGATAGCAGACGGTACATCTTACGACGAGATCCACAAGAAGGTCAAGGCAGACATGAGCGTATTTGAGCCTTACATGGACAAGAAATTCAAGTTCGAAGTCGAAAGTGCCAATCATCGTACAACGTCCGCCCGTCAGAGGTGAGGCTCGGTGTGTTGGAATACATAGGGTTTGGCTGACCGTCAGAGAAGTCATTGACACTTTCACGTATTGTGGCTTGACCAAGGTGGACATCAAGAACCCGAATGTTGAATTCGTGATCTTTGAGGACTGTGAGTCGAGGGCTGAGGGATGCGAGCCTCGCTGACAGGATCAGACGATAAGGTCTCGGCACATACGCATGAACATAGGCTATCCCGCGAGGGTGACTTCATCAGGGTGTACTTTGGCAGAAGAGTGAGTCGGGATCTCGCATCTGTTCCGCTGCCTGATCCTCCAGATAGGCTTCTCCACAGCCAGAGGTCTGATTATAAAACACGATATCAAACAACGAACGTTTTACGGAAACACCTCGATGGAGGCCGAGATGGGTTTCTTGATGGCCGGACAAGCATTGGTGAATCGAGTGATGAGGTCGAGTCTGACGTTCAGCCCGCACCAGGTAAAATCATTTACGACCCATTCGCTGGAACGGGCTCTCTGTTGTATGCTGTAGCCCATTGGGGTGCCTATGTATTTGGATCTGATATCGACGGGCGTCAGATGAGAGGGAAAAGTGAGTCACGTATGGCAGTGGGATCCTCTCAGCTGACGGCTAGCTCGCGGGAAAGGGGTTGTTCCCGGTATGCTGAGGGCTGCAGAGCAGTACGGAGTCCGTGACAAGTTCTTGGACCTCTTCACTTTCGATGTCACGCAGAACCCACTGCGGAGAGGAGGATGGGTGGACTCGATCGTCACTGATCCACCATGTATGTCCAGCTTAGCTATGGATCGGTTCTGATGAGCAGACGGAGTACGAGCAGGAGCAAAGCGACTCGGCAAAAGACCGACGAAGAAGAATCCAATGCGTGACGAGCCGTGTCAGCTGGAGGACGGAACTTTCTCGCACGAGTACGTCTGGGCGCTCTTTCGCGCGGTTGCTGTAAATTGATGGTCAGAAACCCAGACTACCACCCACCATGTCGCCCATATGAAATGGCCAACTTGACTCTCGATATCATACAGCTCGCAAGGTACCTGCTAGTTCCGAAAGGACGACTCGTTTTCTTCATACCAACGATCACGGAAGATTGGGACGAGGTGGATCTGCCCGTAGTCGAGGGTATGCGAGAGCTGAAGATCGGAACTGGCAGTGTTCAAGACTTTCACAGTTGGGGTAGACGGGTAAGTCGGCGATTGATGATGACGGGTCAGAGCTGACTGAATAGCTGATAACGATGGAGAAGACGGCCGAGGATGATGGACCTCCGCCAACGTTCCCCGATCATAGGGAAGAGTATGAAGTGCTTAAAGGGAGAGTGCCCGGACATCACAACTTTGGACAAAGAGTACGTCACTTTATTTGCGGCATGGGGTGAAGATTGACAAATATTAGTATTTTGAGAGACTGAAACCGCGTACAGCCACTCCCGATCTCCCAGTCTCTACACCCAAGGCCGAGTAGTCGGATATCAGCTCGGCCGCGAAAGTTACCAATCGCCGTCGATATCAGAATCTCCGTCAAGCAGGCTTCGCGGGACTTCATGCATACTATTCATCACGGTCCAATTCCAGCCCACGCCTACAGAATGTCATCGAATACGCATGTCTCTGAACGCGGCGAGATCTCGTTCCGTGAGGGTTTTCCGCGGGCGAATGAGGTCTTCCAACCATTGCGGATCAGTGTTGCTGGTCCCGTTGTGATTTGGTCTCGTCTCCGATTCGAGACTGTTGTCTCCATTTCCACTCGCCCACGAGCCGGGTCCTCCCCTTCTTCCTTTGCTGCTCCTTTTTCGAGTCCACCACTGCTGAAACGTGGATAATTTATCTATCAGCCGCCGACCAGAAAGGGATTCATCGCCAAAAGTTGGCTCGCCCTGGTCAGATTCCGTGCCTGGGGAGTCGGAGCGACCAGATCTGACCGTGCTCTGCAAAGACGGCTGCCTCGACGAGACGGCAGTAGGTCGATAGAATGCCCTTGAAGGCTTGAGGGATCTGCTTCGTCAGGTTTGGCTAACATCACAATTTCATGACTCACGGCCTATCGGCTTCCACTTGAGACACACTCTGATTCTCGCTTTCAGGTCCCGTCGACACAAATCCGTCTCTTGTACGGTCAACGGTGGAAGTCTGACGGGGATTGTTTGGCTGAAAGTAGGTTGTCTTGTCGTCCCAGTATTTCTCGTCTTTATGGAACGGAGTGTTCGGACTTTGCGCCAGGCTGCTCTCAAAATCAACGTCGAAGGACCAGATTGAGCTCTGACCAGAACTCAAGCCGCTGCCACCGTCATCGTCATCGCTCAAGGCGGTTAGAGGAGGACTCTCGAGAGACGCCATTCTTACTCGACAAAAAAGAAAAGCGGCAAAGCTGGCGGGAAGTACAGTATCGTGAGGAGGATGTTTCCACGATGGTCAGGATAAGGGTCACAAAGGACCAAAACGATCGGCGAGAGAAATCGAGGAGTAGGATTTGTGCATACCTTTGTTACATAGCTACGGAACAGTACTGTACCATCGGCGTTCATCCCGTACCTTCGAGCATGATGTCATCAATGACCGTTCGCCTTCTGTCCCGCTGCCAGCTTGAGGGCTTCGTTTCCAAACTCGACAAAGTAATAATCGGCGTCTGTGTCTGTCAGCCCCATATGGCATGTCAAATCTCCAATATCTACTCACAGACAAGCCCATGATCTAGAAGACGCCTAGTAGCTCGCTCGTTGCCATTGATGGTCGAGTGCTGATACAATCAGCTATCGCCACCGGCCTCTGAGCGTGACTTACAGCCAAAATTGGTTCCCAGCCATCCTTCCCAAAGTCAACTTTGCCGTTCTTTAGAGTGGCGTCGCTCGCCCAACATTCCCTCAAAGTATCCTCGATCAACTTGAATCCCCGAGTCAAATACTGCTCTGCCGCCTCCAGATCTGTCGGTAGCAGGAGTTGATAAAGCATCTGTAGACCTCGGGCGGTAATTGTGGCTGCTGAGGCGTCGTAAGGACATGGCTTTGGGGCGTCAAAGTCCCACTCGGGGACACCGGTAGGACCAAGTAGGGAGAGGAATTTGTCGGCGAGCTTTCGAGAGATATCCAAAAAGTCCTTTCGACCGGTTCGCAGAGCTTGATCGTCAGTCACCTCCTGATGTAAGATGCGGCGCAAAACTTACCGCACTGAGCGTATCCGTAGATACCCCAAGCTTGACCTCTTGCCCAACAACTATCGTCTGCGTATCCTTGAGGGTCAGCAAGATTATCGGATATCGATCTAGGGGGATGACGACTTGCCTTGATGGGTTCGTCGCTCCAACGTTGCGCCTCGAGTCTTCTGGTCAAAGTTGATGACATGGAATGTGGTCCAGTCGGGTCTGACGTGCGTAGTAGCAGATGCTTCTGCTTGGGCATTGGCTATCTCGGCATACTTGGAGTTACCAGTCAATTTGGTCGCCTCATACATCATGTCGAGGTTCATCTATTGAAATCAGGTTCCCATATGTGTATTGCATCAAGCTCAGACTCACCATGTTGTCAATAATTGTCAAGTAATGCTCATGTCTGTTCTCCTTGGTATATCCGTTTGGATCTCCTACTTTCACCATGATATCCCATGATCTAATAGCTCCCACCTATGAATCAGCTTAGTATTCACGTCTGAGGGACCTGTTTACTGACATTTGGGTCGTATCGATCCTCCAAGCTGTCTGAAGCCGTGATCATGACCTCCTTTCCTTCTTCAGACCCGGTCAGCTCGTAGTCCCTAGCCCGTAAGTCATGGACAAGCCCAAACCAGCTCGACACACTTACTTTCCGTAAGACAACTGAAATCGGAAACCTTGATCGTGATTGATCGAAGGTCGAGCCAAAAACTTGAAGCTGTCTTGGTATTTGCGAGCATGTGCGATGATCTCTTCTTCCTTGTAACCAGACTCCACGGTCTGAGGTGCCAGCCTCTGACGCTCTACGAGAAGCCATAGGAGACCAGGAAAGAATCCTTGAGTCCATGCTGTTTCGACTACCGGTCAGCTAGGGCAACACTGTAGACTAACCTTTTGAGCAGTGGTAAGAATTGGGCCCCCCGGGTTTGGTGTACTCTGGAACCCTGGTGATGGGCTCGCCCTGCAGATCTGTCAGCCGATCTCCTGATATGCTGAACAAGAGACTCACATCAGGGGTATTGTATTTCTTGGCGACCTCCACGAGCTTGATGGAGATGCTGGGATCGAGCAGCTGTGGTACAGTCTTGATGAGAGCGTTAATGTCAACCATGATTCAGATAATCGAGTATGAAGTACAGTTGAAGGATCTCTCCAGGATGTACAGCTACATATATGACGCCCAGAAGTATGGAGGGACGAAAGGAAAGGCTACCTTGGTGAAGACGGAAATACCATGCGCCGGGCCGGTGAATCGGGAGATACCCGATCCTGCTATATCCTGGGTGGAGCCAGCTACCGTGGTATTGCCGCTGCCAAGCGTATGCATGCGGCGCTGTGGGGGAGGGCGGACGATAGTTCATATCAGAATACTGCCTAGATGATGGTCGAAGTATACGAAAGGAGTGCATTTGGGATAGGCTAGTGAGCTTCGGAGTTATAGAACCGGTTTACGATATTCCCGTTGCATTTGCTTGCAAGCCTGAGACTCACCGCGCGGCGCGTCGACTTGATCATCTGGCGAATTCGTTCTTTGGCAAAATTACATCCGACCTGCATCATGTGGTACGTATGACGCTGACCGACATGCTTCAGTACAGGAGCTGATCAGTCAGTAAGCATATCTTGAATGCGCAGGTCGCTATAAGAGCCCCATGCTGCAAAAAATTCTACGATGTAAGCTCTGTTTCGCAATCGTAGATCTAGCTGACGAAAAGTGCCCCGAATGTCATGCCGAATTACAAGATCACCCGCTGACAAAGACCATGGAGATGGCTTTCATGTGCAAGAAGGTCAGTCGATGAATACATACCAAGTGAAGGGTTCCTGCTCATCAGTAGTGCAAGAAGGCCTTCAGAAAAGACATGACGGCATATGAGGAAGCCGACGAGTATTGTCCACATTGTGATAATCAATACGTGAGTGCATAACCGTCAATGTGTGTGTGGCAGATCTGACATGGAACAGGTCATTGAAGCAAAAGAGCCACAGGCTATGATAGGAGTAGAAGGAGAGGATGCCAGAATGGACTCCAGGTATGTCGTTTGACGAATCTTCAATCATCTAAGCTGACCTACTTTCTCCCTTCACCTTGGCACGATTCCTTCCTACCGTCCACCCGCACGACCATCAACCACCTCATGCCCTACAGGATGCTCAAGGACGATCGTGAGAAGGCGAAACCGGAAAGGAGCATGTTTGCAGAAAAGGATCTTACGGATAAAGTCGACTCGTACTGGGGAAAAGCACCAAGATGACGCGGGCATGTAAGATGACCTATGTATGTACTACCATTTCCGCAGCGCCGTGATCGTCACGTACACGTTACATCGTTATGTTCAGAAGGACGCCCTACGGAAGCCACACCAATATGTACTTGTAGACAATGAGAGTGCCGAATTACATTACGCCTGAAAGCTCGATCACCTCCTCCCTCCCCACGAAACCACCCAGTCCACTTCCAAACACGCCTATCGCCTGTCATTGAGCATCGCGAGCATACCGCTAGGTCCGCTCTTGGGAATAGGCTGGTGCATCGTCCCTATATGATGCGTTTGACCGCCATTGTGAGAGGGTTGACCTTGAACAGAGGGAATATACGGCTGTTGCTGCTGTAGCAGGTGCTGCTGATGATATATGCCTTGACCTTGATGTGGTGGAGGACGATGAGAGGCAGCTTGATAACCTGTCGGACCGCTATTGTAATTAAGTCCAGACTGGTTCTGAGGAGAGACGTAGGCTTGCTGGAATCCCGAGTTGTAAGGCTGCGTTGGTACGTGCGGACGATAAGCCGGGCCCTGCGCTGGAATGGGTGGTTGAGGTCGTGTATAGTACCCTTGTGGATGCGAATTGTAATCGTGGGATTGCGTCGGCACCACAGGCGGCATAGGGCGAACTGGACCTGCTGGACCTGGTGCACCGTAATGCGATTCGTATGGGGGAGGAGCGCCCCTGTTACGCGGTGGACTTTGCCCATGGCCCTGGGTATAGCTCTGTCCTAGGTTATGCGAGTGAGGTGGTTGGGCAGGGTGACTAGAGTAGTATGCGCCAGATGACGGTGGGAACGCAACAGGTGGAGCGGGTGGCCTGAACTGCTGCTGAGAGGGTAATTGGGGAGGGCTGCCGCGGGGTGGATCGTAGGCGACTTGATGGGTGGGATTGTTGATGTCGGTGTTGCCGTAAGCAGGTTGGGAGCGAGCAGGGCTGGGATCAAGACTGAGTCCAGCCAGAGTCAAGTCCAGCAGCGCCCTTTGCCTACTCGTTCGGTCATCGACGACTGGACTTGGGGGTCGTGGAGTTGTGGGCAGTGAGACGTGCTGAGTCTGATTCGAGTGAAGCGGCTTGGCGGAATTTTGAGCAGCAGGTGCGAGCATGGCCAATAAGGATGCGGCATGTGGTTTGGGCGTCTGCTGATCCTGGGGAGGTGTGGGAACTTGTTGAGGTGAGGCGGGAGTTTTCTCGTTGAGAACCGACAACAGTCTCGCTCGTCCCGGATCTGGATGGATTGGAGCTTGCATGGATGGTGCCGGAGTCGCGCTTGAGCCTATAGCACCCAGCAATCTCGCCAGGGCGTCGTCCTCCTTCTCTTCTCGTGTTGTCTGCTCGTTTGCCGATGTATTCCCAAACAACCTTCCGATCCCGTCCCTATTATCCTCGTCGCCCCCTGGCCCATCTTTCTGCAAGTCCGCTTCCTGCCCGTGCATGAAATTCGCAAATAGCTTGTCCAGTGCCGTGACTGGCTCGCTGATCGGGTTGGAGGTGACTGCCGGTATCGACTGGACTGGGACTGTCGCGGGGACTGAAGCATCATCGCGGACAGCACCTTGAAGGTTCCGTTGAGTGTTGACGCTTTGCCTCTTCTGTCCGCGGTCGCCTTTGTTGAGCTCAAGCAGGAAATGTTTTAGGGCACTATGGGATCAGCGTGGTTCGACCAACAGGGGATATGGCTCACTGTACGAAAGGCGCGACTTTGAAAAAGACGAGTCGTTTTCCAGCTTGACGCTTCTTTGACCAGGTGGGCAGATCTTGCAAGTTGACCCATCTGGTTTCCTGCCTGTCAGTTGTTGACTATAAAGTCCAATTCACCTCTATCTCGTTCCTGGTCTTGGCTGCAAATGGAAAATTCTCATCCACATCAGTGACGAAGAACATGGTCGACGATTGCCCGTTGATATAAGCTTGTATCTTGGCTTGAGGATCGATAGTCCGCGAACAATCGTACCCGGTCTCTTCTTCGAGCTAAATTGTCAATATCGTCATCAGTAAAAAGGAGGTGGCGTACCTCTCGTACTGCACAAGCAGCTTCCGCTTCTCTCTCATTAATCTTTCCCCTAGGCCAGCTCCATGACTTGGATCCGAAATGTCTGACCAAGAGTGTCTAACGTCAGCTGGATTCTCAACAATATGGCTCACCTTGGTCCTTTCAGCGTTGATCAACACGACACCGCAAGTCGGCACCATCCTCTTGTATGTGGTATAGCGGTCCCAGGTCAGGTCATAGTTGATTGGTAGTCCGTCTTCATCTACTAAATGCGAATAGAGTGGCGACGAAGCGATGATGACCTTTGAAAAGTGTTTCTGGGATAAAGGGGGCAAGGCGGGATTCAGAGGTCGTAGGTAATCATCGTAAAACCAATGTCTGCAGATTAGCTAGGGATGCATCAGAGTCATTCGAGGTATTTATTCACGCTTGTTCAGCCTGCCAGTACAGTCTGACCGGTGTTGTCTCTTCCCTAGGAAGATTCACCATGAATCTCGCAATGAGCTCCTCCAGAGTATCCTCGAACGACATGTCGCGGAAGATAGTATCCTCATCATCGGCCCCATCCATTTCTTGGTGATGTTCACTTGGATTCCAAGGTTGAAGCACTCTAGAAGAAGAGCCGGCGTTGGGTTGTGTTGACATGCTGTTCCAGTCTTATATATTGACAATGGCGTTGTTGAGAGCTCGTCCGGGCGTCTCGCAGAAGGTGCAGCTAAGTGCGTCGACAGGCGTTATTGTGGGTGATTGTGTGTGTGCCGGGTCGACTTTGGGCGCCTTTAGGTCGACTCTTTGGAGTATATCGTTGTTGCCAGCTCTACAGAAGACAAAGTGAACGCACACAGACACGAGAAGCGTCATTTCCAGGCACAAACGGACTAACGGGTAGCTTGTATACACCTCCCGTTTTGGATATACAGTGGATCTACCTCCCAGGCGGAATTAGCAGTCCGGTCCGTCCTCACCGAAGTAACCAGTTAGATTGCTGTACAATGGAGCAATAGACGAGCAGCGATGTACTACCACATCATACCTGACCTACCCAATGCCTCACTTCACTCCAGAACCAGTCAAGAAAATCACCTCAAACCCAGTCAGCTCGCGAGATGATCTAGTGAATCTCTTACACGACCTCCTGATTCCTCTCCAAGCCGGCCAGTCAGACGGAGGAGCCCGAATAAGAATCGGACACACTGGTACCCACTTTGACCAGGTAGCAGCAGAACTTGAAGGATATGCTAGAGCGCTGTGGGGGCTAGCACCAATGCTGGCTGCTGATCCCGAGAATCCCAAGTTCGCCGGATTACGAGAAGCCTGGGTAAGAGGTCTTGACAATGGGACCAACCCCGAACATGATGAGTACTGGGGTGACCATATCGACAAGGATCAGAGATTCGTCGAAATGGCTGCCATCGTGAGCCTATGCCCCTTAGCTTGCCCCCCGATGCTAATGTCAGGGATTCTCCCTTTCTATCGCCCCCGACGTCTTCTGGAAACCCCAATCGGCAGAAGCCAAGAAGCGGATCAATCATTGGCTTCTCCAAGCCAACAAGTTTGACTTCCCGACAAACAACTGGCGATGTAAGTATCAGCTCACTCTCCCGCGCCTCTGACTAACGTCATTAGTCTTTCGAGTTCTAATTAATCTGGGATTGAGGCTAGTCGGCGCAGAATATTCTCAGCAAGCTATCGAAGACGAGCTCAATTTTATGGAATCATACTACGGTCCCCATGTCAGTCCGTCGTACGCAGTGATGAGCAACGCTGATAGAAAGGACTTCCCCTCGGATGGACCAAATGATACCTGCAAAGCCTATGATTACTACGCGACCTCATTCGCTATTCCATTCTACTCCTTGATTTATGCTCGACTTGCCGGATCGTTTGACCCGGAGCGAGCGGAAAGATATCGAAAACGAGCTCTTCAGAACATCCCTGAGGTCGCTCACCTCTTTGCGCCTGATGGAGCTGCAATCCCATTCGGTAGAAGCATGACTTATCGATTCGCATGTTCTGCTTTCTGGGGCGCGTTAGCTTATGACAATATCGAGGTAAGATTGTCACTGTAAGCTGTGCTGACGTGAAAGCTTCCGGCACCATTCACTTGGGGTATCGTCAAGGGTCTCCTTCTGAGAAATATTCGATGGTTTACCCAGAAGGAAAGCGTTTTCAGCTCTGATGGGACTTTGACCATCGGTTGGGCTCACCCCAATCTGTTCATGAGCGAGGTCAGTCGCTCTCGCTGCAAAGTATCTTAGCAGAAGCTTACTTCCAGGATTACAACTCCCCCCAGTCGCCATACTGGGCATTGAAAGCTTTCCTGCCTCTCATCCTTCCTTCTTCACACCCCTTCTGGGAAGCAACAGAGGAGCCTTTCCCATCCGAGCTTCTCAAGGAGCCTTACCATGTCAACAAACCCTGGATGCAGGTCTTCACCCACGCCGCTGGTCACACTTACGTGCTGAGTGCCGGGCAGTAAGTACTGCCAAATCGATCAAGTTTTCACTGAACTGACCTACTATAGAGCAGTCACTTTCCCGATGCGCCAGGCCGCGGTAAGCCCCGGCTCGTATAGTCGAACACGCGACTGACCCTTAGCCCAAATATGGCAAGTTCGCCTACTCGTCTCAATTTGGCTTCTCGGTACCAACTGGAGCACTTGGTTTCCAGCAACACGCACCAGACAGTGTCCTCTCCCTATCAGACGATGGCGAAGGCGAGCGATGGATCGTACCTCGAAAAGTCGAGCATCGCGGTATCTCGGATAAAGGCGTCATTTCCTCGCTCTGGAAGCCATGGCGTAAGTATCGCTACTTGTTAGCGATCGAGCTGACGATCAGCCGACGTTACTGTTGAGACCTGGTTGATCCCGCCTCCGACTACCTCCTCGGCTTGTCACACCCGAGTCCACAAGATCACTTCAGCCAGACATGTGCTTGTGGCCGACTCGGGATTCGCCATTCATTCCCATGTTGGTCCGATCGAATCTGAAAGGCGAATGCCTGTTCTGTCCACCCCGACCGAGGATCGGTTTGGACGTTTTGCAGATCGTCGAGCCGGGCTGGCCACTTCGAGAGCTGGCGTCAGTGGTGTTCATGACCTGCTGCGTACAGGAAGGGGAAGGGTACACGATGCGGATGGTAACAGCAACACCAATTTCGCTAGGACGGTGATTCCAAGTATAGTCAGCGAGGTCAAGGGTGAGAAGTGGCTGGCCACTCGGGTCTTCGCAATCCCGAGTGATAGTGTCCAGAAGGGATGGCTGAAGGATTGGGAGTCTAGTCAAAAGGGCTGGGATAGTGTCGATGAAATGAGAAAAGATTTGGACATCTAGTTCAGTGAAGCGTTAGTAAGATTGTCAGGGTATGATATCGATGTACAGCGATCTTGTTTGTTTGTCCAACTCGGCCCTTGATATATCGGGCGGTACGAGTCTTCTCGATGATATGGCTATATTGTTATTCTACTCTTCTTCCTCCCTATCACCTCTTCTCGGATCTTCCGACATTTCCACATCTGCCTTTTCTGCCTTTGCAGGTTCAATATACCACGTAGCTTTGAGCTCGCCTCTGTGAGGGATGGTTGCTGTTCCAAGCGCAAGTACCTACTCGTCAGCTCAGCCGAAGAAATCGTTGAATGACTTACCTTTTCTGCCATTTCCCGATTGGGGAAAGTGAAGGTGACTCCATCGTCCAGTGGAGTCATGCTACCGCCATTCTCCTCGTACCATTGTCCGATTCGCATGTGCGCTTCATCGTTCTGTAAGGCTTCACCGCTGACATGGATTGTCCTGGATCGATTGTCTAGACGCATAGGTCGAGCAGGGGCAAAGCTGCCACGTCCACGCCCACGGGCGCGTCCTCTAGGTTGGCCGCGGCCGTAGGGCGAGTACCGTGTTGCGGGAATGCCTAATGTGCTTGCCTGGCAGCGTTAGCCTCATTTTCGTCAATTATGGACTAGCTTACCTTGTCCTTCAAAGCGGAAAGCTGGGCATTGAGCTTCATCAATTCCTCCTGATCTTTGCCGGCAGTCGTTTCCATCCCCAAACGTGCCAGCTCCGAGTCTAACCTCTCCTTGTCGCCTCCTTCCACCTTGGTTTCCGGTCTTGGCTTATCAAGCTCTTCCATTTCTTTGCTCAGTTCCCGAAGTCTACCGAGTAGCTTCATCTTTTCCTCTTTACTAGCTCCTTCTGTCCGCTTGAACAAGACTTTCTGCTCCGCCATCAGACTCTCCTTCTTTGAACTCCGTTCCCTATCCTCCAATTCCTTCAGTGTCTTTTGAAGCAGTTCCTGAGGACCAGAGTGGACAGCCTTGACGGATCCTTGTAACCCTTCTCCGCCCTCCATTTTTCTCAAATTCTCCATCAGACCCCTACTTGCGTCCAAAGCCTGTTGGCCAGCTTCTCCTTGTCCAGGTCGAGGTCGATGCCACAAGACTTTGACATGACGCGATCCGAAAACTGCCGCATCCGACTTCCATGCTTGATAAGCCTCCCTGTTGGTTCCGTACGATAGCAGAGCTCGTTTCGATTTGCCCTCCAAAGCGATATTGGTGACTTCACCGAATTGCGAAAAGTACTCTCTTATTTCGGGTACCGAGAGGTGTTGGTGGGGTATATCGGTAATGACCAGAGTTGTCGATGTACGATCTGATGGTGGTCGATTCGATCCCCAAAACTCCGATTTTGGGTCTGAAGCTGGTGGCATAGGTTGCGCGAATGGGAAAGGCATGAATGGCATACCTGGCATTCCTGGGAAACCATGCTGTGGTGGTCCACCTCGACCTCCTCCGCGTCCCCCTCGACCACCTCTGCCGCCCCTACCTCCTCGACCACCGTCTGGTGGGCCTTGGGGCATAAACATGTTTTGGAACATCATCTCGGGGGTGGGGATGATGACTGCCTCGTCGTGTTCATATTGACAGTTGGCGCCTCTCATACAGTAACCCTTCTCTGAATGGTCAGCATAGGTTGCAAACACCTTTGCGATGGCACGCACCATGGTAATCGAAACAACGCTGTCGTCCACTTGTACTACCTGGACCTGCCTTCTGACCGTCCATATCAACATCTCCATTATTCCTCCTGCCAGATGGTCCAGCTTCTGCGGGTGTGACTGTCGGACGGACCTGAGAGACAATGCTAGGTCCTGTTGGAGCGTTGGCAGGCGGATTTGGGTTGATTGCAGGTGGTTGGGCCGCAACGACAGGTACCGACGGTGGAGCTGATGGGGCGAGAAACGATCTGGTCTGTAGAGCGTGAAATAGCTGCTCGACAAACGGCCTGGCGTCTGCATCGTCAGCTTGCGACAGGGTCCGTCAAACCACAAACGAACGATCTTCCAGAAAGTCTGCTAATTCTCGAGAGATAAACTACTCATCAGCAAGAGGACTCAAGCCAGCACCCAGAGTCAAGCGCTTACAATCTTCCATTCCTCATCACTCATCTCGGCGTCATGCTTGAGGAGAGCCTCAACGTAATCTGCAAGAGCGTTCGGGTCGGCATCACACCTATTTTATTTATCAGCTTTCGCCCCTTTTTCTCTGCAGTGGCGTGAAACGCACATTGGCTCCAAGGTGGTGACGAGCCATGCCTTGAATTCTGGAAGTTCACACAAGTCCTGGAACGGCATGATTGATCTATGCTTTGTATGTATAGGTGTGTGTATAGCTGATGGATGGTCATTGACTATTGACTAATAATTGATGCAGATCTGAAGAACAACGGAACCAATTTCCCACTCCGCTTCGTCGACCTCTGTCTAAAGATCTAAAGGTGATCCACCTCG
>Ga0308160_10003384_pt1 | contig 18020 bp, 12 predicted proteins | sample PhyFR1_FD_201036 | JGI IMG/M metagenome (GOLD analysis project Ga0308160, IMG submission 201036) | Phyllosphere microbial communities from UC Gill Tract Community Farm, Albany, California, United States - DLSLF.R1 | ecosystem: Host-associated > Plants > Phyllosphere > Unclassified | place: USA...
ACGCGACCCGCTACGTCGACGCCAAGGTCTCGTACAAGGTCACGCCGAACGTGGAGGTGTTCCTCGAAGGCCGCAACCTGGGCAATGCGACCACCAGCGATAGCCAGGGTTCCTACGTGCCCCTGGAAAGCGGCGCGCCGAGCATCCTGTCCTATAACTACTCCGGCCGCTGCATCATGGCCGGCGCCAACTTCCGCTTCGGCGGCTGATCCCCGCACGGCCGCTCGCCGCAGGCGGGCGTCCATCAACAGCAAAAGCGCGACCCGCCCGGCGGGCCGCGCTTTTTTCATTTTTCCCGCTTTTGCGCACTGGGACGCTCAGCTTTGGTATTTCCGCATCAGTTTCCGATCACCTTGGTGATTGTTTATGCAAGGCATGTTACGAACTTATTACATGGCAATACACTAAGCCTGTCATTACACATAAATGCAGCGCAGCGCAGCAGTGCCGTGCCGCGAACGACAAGACCGGCCCCTCGAGAGGCCGATTACCTGGAGACAGAACATGCAAACACCTTCACAGGGCCTGCGCCCCAATCGCCTCGCCGTGGCCGTATCGGTTGCGATGGCATCACTCATGGCCGGTAACCTGGCCATCGCCCAGGAAACCGCGCCGGCGGCCGGCAACCCGGCGCAGGCGTCGAGCCCGTCGTCGGACGCGGTGTCCCAGGGCGCGAACGTGGCCAGGGTCGTCGTCGCCACCCGCCGTTCGCAGCAATCGAGTATCGAGCGCAAGAAGAATGCGGCCACCGCGGTTGATTCGATCGTGGCCGAGGACGTCGGCTCGCTGCCCGACCGTAACATCGGCGAGGCCATCTCGCGCATGGCCGGTATCGCGCTGGACCGCGGCGACTTCGGCGACGGCGTCAGCGTCGCGGTGCGCGGCAACGGCCCGGACCTGACCCGCGTCGAGATCGACGGCATGGCCGTGCAATCGGCCGGCGGCACCGACCTGAACGGCGGCGGCAGCGGCCGCGGCACCGAGTTCCGCCAGCTGTCGGCGGACCTGATCAAGAGCGTGGACGTGGTCAAGGGCTCGACCGCGGACATGGTCGAAGGTTCGCTGGGCGGCGGCATCATCGTCACCACCCGTACCGGCCTCGACTTCAAGGAGCCGTTCGCGTCGGTGCGCGTGGCCGGCCAGAAGAACAGCCTGAACAAGAAGTGGGAGCCGGACACCAACGTGATCCTGTCGCGCAAGTTCTTCGACAACCGCGTAGGCGTGATCCTGAATGCCGGCAAGTCGACGGTCAACAACGAGCAGCACCAGCAGCAGGTGGCGACCAGCCAGGCCGCCGGCTATGCGCGCGTGCTCGACTTCGACAACTCGTCCGAAAAGACCTTCACCTATAACCCGTCGACGCTCAACCTGGCGGATTCCGCGGCCACCACGCCTTTCGCCACCGCCGGCAACTGGAAGTCCGACACCCCCCAGCAAATCCTGGAAAAATCGGCGGCGGCCAAGACCAAGGCGGAATGCTATACGGCCTTCCCGCAGCTGACCACCAATTCGGCCGTGCTCAACGGCCTCAGCACGAGCTTGAAGCAGACGGCGATCAACGCCCAGCAGAACTCGGTACTCAGCTGCCTGAACCAGTGGAACGACTACACGCCTTCACTGGTCCGCAACCGCATCACCACCCAGGAGGAGAAGCGCCAGAACCTGGACCTGCGCGCGGACTTCAAGGTCAACAATGAACTGACCGTGTACGCCAAGGGCAGCTACACCAAGTACACGGCGGACAACAAGCAGACCTACTTCAACCTGGGCAACGTCGCCACCAACACGACCAACAGCTTCACGGACACCAACGGCGTGCGCGGCCTGAGCCAGGCCGGTCGCAATTCCAGCTACTACCTGTATCCGACCACCGCCAGCTACCTGGGCAACGTCGGACTGGTGCAGGGTGCCACCGCCAACGTCGATCCGTCGTCCGTCAAGGTCGACGCCAGCCACCACGTGACGAGCATGACGCTGACCAACGGTTCGGCCAGCCTGGACCAGCTGCACGACACTTCGGAAGTCGTGAACAAGTACTTCCAGACCGGCGGTACCTTCACGCGCGGCGGCCTGAAAGCCGAATGGCTGATCGGCGACGCGAAGTCGGACTTCACCCGTGAAAGCCGCCGCACGACCTTCTCGCAGTTGTACGGTACCGCGACGATGAGCATCCTACCGAACGGGACGTGGAACTACGCCTTCCCGGCGAACTCGACCTTCGACATGCGCAACCCGGCTGCCTACGTGACCCTGCAGGCACCGGTTGCCAGTACCGCCGTCACGGCCGGCCAGCGCGATGGCGCGAGTGCCATCAAGTCGATCCCGGCCTATACCGCGACGCAAAACCCGGCGCTGAGCTATTCCTCGCCGCAGCTTACCTACACCCCGCAGGCACGCGACACCGAAGAGCGTACCGCCAAGCTCGACCTGACCTACCAGGCGCCGGACACGATTCCCTTTTTCACCCGCTTCAAGACTGGCTTCAACCTGCGCGATACCTTCGTCAACGCCTACACCGGCGGCGCCTTCCTGGCCAGCAGCAATCCTTTCGTCGTCGTGCCGCAGAGCGCCATCCGCAGCAGCCTGGTCGGCTGCCAGGACACCGCGGGTTCGCTCGCGGCGGGCGGCAACAAGTGCCAGTACGGCTTCGTGCCGAGCAATACCTACAACAGTGCGACCTCGGGCACGGTGTACGTGACGCCGGCGCAGCTGGCCGACATCATCGGCCAGTCGCTGGGCGGCAACGCCACGCCGACGTCCTTCTTCAACGGCTCCAGCGTTGCGCCGACCGGTATCCTGAGCAATTGGCCGACCATCGACGTCGACAAGGTGTTCGCCCTGAGCGGCGTGCCGAACATGAACATGAATTGCCTGCACAGCTGTGTCGGCAGCGACGGCAAGACCTACAATGCGCCGGTCGCGAAGATGAAGGAACGTTCGCAGGCAGGCTACCTGATGGCCGACTTCAACGTCGACCGCTTCCCGTTCACCGACCGCGCGCTGCCCTTCGGCCTCGAACTCGAAGGCAACCTGGGCTACCGCTACGTGAAGACCAAGGTGAGCGGCACCGGCACGATGACCTTCACCTCGATCACGAAGAACAGGAACTTCAACCCGGCCAACCCGACCGATGCGGGCGGCGTCGACACCACGTCGATCACCACCAACACGGCCGTCAACGATACCACGCACGACTTCCTGCCGATCTATAACCTGGCGGCGTGGGTGGTGCCGGACAAGCTCGTGCTGCGCTACAACCGCGCCCGCACGGTCGCCCGTCCGCCGGTCGGCAACCTGCTGCCCCAGGGTACCTGCATCTATGACCAGCGCAACGACGACAGCAACATCGACCAGCGCTGCTCGTCGACCGTCGGCAACCCGGGCCTGCTCGCCCAGAAGAACCTGAACCAGAACTGGAGCGCCGAGTTCTATCCGAACAAGGATACGATGCTGTCGCTGTCCTATTTCAAGCAGAAGGGCCTGGTCGGCGCCTCGATGGTGCAGAGTAATTCGGGCGTGCTCGGCCTGAACGTAACCGATCCGGTCACCGGGGTGTCGCTGGGCGACCTGCCGTTCGACTACAACACCTTCGTGAACGGCGTGCCGACCACCCGTACCGGCTGGGAGTTCAACACCAAGACCGCCTTCACCTTCCTGCCGTCGGTCCTGCGCTACACCGGCTTCGACGGCAACTACACGAAGCTGGCCTCGGTCACCTCGACCCAGAACTTCGTCGACCTGCTGACCGGCGCCTCGCTGCCGCCGCTGCGCGAGTCGAAATTCCAGTACAACTGGGCCTTCTGGTACGACGACGGCCGCCTGGCGATGCGCGTGGCGGTGCAGGGCGTGGCGCCGTTCTTCAACAACATCGCGGGCAGCACCAGCAACTACCTGAACAACTACCCGAACGCCAGCGGCAACACCCGCGCGCCGGCCTACAACCCGGGTTCGCCGAACTTCAGGGACGCCACCCGCTACGTCGACGCCAAGATCTCGTACAAGATCACCCCGAATATCGAGGTGTTCGCGGAAGGCCGCAACCTGACCAACGCGACGACCAGCAACAGCCAGGGTTCCTACGTGCCGTTCAGCGACGGCACCCCGAGCATCCTGGACTACAGCTTCTCGGGCCGCCGCATCATGGCCGGCGCGAACTTCCGCTTCGGCGGCTGATCGGCGCGGGGCGAGCGCTCAGCGCACTGATTGTTTCGAGCGATGGGGTTGGCAAGCCCGTCCCATCGCATAGAATGAGTCCGATGCGTCTCACTTTGTGTCTCAAGTTGGCCGGCCACTGATCATGGCCGGTTTTTTTTCGCACGCTTCGATCACCTTCCTGATTCTTTACGCCGACCCGTAAAACGTGCCGCGGCGCTCACATAGAATCGACTGCACGGCAGAGCTGTCACGACAACAGGCCCGCAGGGCCGATCCCTTGGAGACAAACCATGAACCATGAACTCGCCCGCACGCGGCGCATGCATTGTGCCGTGCCGCCCACCCGCTGCGCCCGCGCAGTCGCCACCGTTCTTTCCCTGCTGGCCGCGCAAGGCGCGCTCGCGCAGGAAGCTCCGCGGCAGGGCGCCGACGCCAGCCAGGCCGCAGCCGCCAATCCGCCGGTGGCCAACGTCGTCACCATCGCCGGCACGCGCCAGTCGGTGGCCTCGGCCATCGACCGCAAGCTGCGCGCGGCCACCGTGGTCGATTCCATCGTGGCCGAGGACATCGGCCAGTTCCCGGACAAGAACGTGGGCGAGGCCTTGTCGCGCGTGACCGGCGTGCAGCTCTCGCGCGACTTCGGCGAAGGCTCGCAGGTCTCGATCCGCGGCGTGGAGCCGGACCTGAACCGCATCGAGATCAACGGCCAGTCGGTGCTGAGCACCAACGGCACGGCCGGCCGCGGCGCCGAGCTGCGCGAGCTGGCGTCCGAGCTGATCGGCTCGATCGACGTGTACAAGGGCTTGACCGCCGACCTGACCGAAGGCGGCGTCGGCGGCACCGTGCGCATCACCACCAGGAAGCCGCTCGACTTCAAGAAGCCGACCATCGGTGGCACGCTGTCGGGCGAGCAGGCCTCGTCGCGCGGCGGCGTGCAGCCGCGCGGGAACCTGTACCTGGCCGACAAGTTCATGGGCGGCAAGCTAGGCCTGCTGGGGAACTTCGTCTACGACAAGGTCCTGACCCGCAACGACTATGCGCGCAACACATCCTGGCGCTTCCTGCAGGACTGGGACAATTCGCCCGAGAAGACCGTCACCAGCACCGACCCGGCAGTTGCCGGGATCGCCAACAAGGCGGCCTGCGCCACCAGCGGCTTGAGCGCGGCGCAGCGCACCGCTTGCACCAACCAGTGGAACGACTACTCGCCGGGCATCGCGCGCTATGGCATCTGGACGCGCGACCACAAGCGCTCCTCGGCGGAGCTGACCGCGCAGTACCAGTTCAGCAAGGACTTCACCGCCTTTGCCAGCTACCAGGCCAACCGCCAGCGCGAGCGCCTGAACGACCGGAACTTCGGCACCGACTTCGGCGCCACCAACCGCCTGGCCAATCCGGGCAACGCGCCGGTCTACGGCGCCAACGGCGTGCCGACGACGGCCGGCACCTGCGTCACGCCGACCACCACGCCGGACAGCATGGTGGTGCAGAATCATTACGTGACCTCGTACACCGTGGGCCAGTGCCTGAACGTGGCCGGGCAGGGCGGGCAGGGCGCCTTTTCCACCTCGGCGCGCGACTTCCAGCTGGACGTCGATTCGCGCTACCTGTCGAGCGGCTTCAACTTCAAGCGCGACCGGCTCGAAGTCGAAGGCCTGATCAACACCTCGAAGTCGGACTACGGCAACGACACCAACAGCGTGGTGCTGACCCAGAACGCGCCCGGCCTGAAGGTCACGCTGGATGCCCAGGGCTTGCCGCACTTCGATTTCCCGGCCGGCTACAGCCCGGACAATCCGGCCTCCTACGTGCAGGCGCAGCTGCAGTACCGGCCGACCGAGACCAAGAACACCGAGGACCAGGCCAAGCTGGACTTCAAGTACCGGCTCACCACGCCATTCTTCAGCAAGGTCTGGTTCGGCGTGCAGGGCAGGAAGTCGACGGCCAAGCAGTACAACGGCGGCGGCTACGTGGCGAACGGCGGCGCCAACGCCGGCTCCACCGCGGACGACATCAACGTCCTGAGCGCCAACGTCAACCAGACCGCGATCTACGACCCGCTGTACACCGGCAGCGCCCAGCGCCCGAACGACACCCAGAACTTCATCAACAACAGCTATTCCACGCGCTACGTGAACGCGGCCCAGATGGCCAGCCTGGTGAGCAGCGTGATGGGGCGTTCGCCCGGCACCTTCTTCAAGGGCTACAACGACGTGCAGAACATGCCGTCGGGCTGGGCCTCGCCCGTGTACGCCGCCGCCGCGCCTTACTTCGACACCTCGAAGTTCACCCACCAGTATCTGTACTCGGCACCCGGCAGCGACGGCAAGACCTATCCGCAGATCCCGGCCTTCCAGGCCGACGAGAAGATTGGCGCGACCTACCTGCGCCTCGACTACGGCACCCAGCTGTGGGGTTACGACATCGACGGCAACGTCGGCGTGCGCTACACCCGCACCCGCACGCGCGCCACCGGCCTGACCCAGTACAAGGTGCGCGTGCCGACCGGCACCGGCAACGCCTACAACGATGTCGCCACCAGCAACAGCATCGTCAGCCGCGAGAACACCTACAACGACGTCCTGCCGAGCTTCAACGGCGCCTTCTGGTTCAACGACCGCACGGTGGCGCGCCTGGGCTGGGCCAAGGCGATGGCGCGCCCACGCATCGACCTGCTGGCGCCGAATATCGTCTGCACCGAGGGCAGCGGCCTCGCCGCCTACGGCGGCACGGGCGGCAACGATACCTGCACGGCCGGCAATCCGGACCTGAAACCCTACCGCTCGACCAATACCGACTTGAGCCTGGAGTGGTATCCGGGCAAGGACACCCAGTATTCGGTGGCCTTCTTCCAGAAGGACATCTCGAGCTACGTGCTGGAAAAGGTTCTCGTTCCCGGCGTCGACATCCTGAATAACGGCAGGCGCTTCGATGTGACCACGGCGGTCAACGGCGAGGGCGCCACCACCAGCGGCATCGAACTGGCCGCCCGCACCGCCTTCACCTGGCTGCCGGGCTGGCTGGGCGGCTTCGGCGGCGACGTCAACTACACGCGCATGCGCTACAAGTACGCGGCCGGCAACGAGCGCCTGAACGTCCTCGATGGCAGCGTGCTGCCCTATCCGGGCATGTCGAAGAACAGCTACAACGTCTCGCTGTGGTACGACCGCGGCCCGTGGAACGCGCGCGTCGCCTACAATTTCCGCGACCGCTTCTTCACCGGCGGGAACGACGTGTCGGGGAATCCGAATTTCCAGGAAAAGACCGGCTTCCTCGACGCCAAGCTGCAGTACCGCTACAACGACCACATCACCTTCTCGATCGAAGGCAAGAACCTGACCGACCAGGCGCAGACTACCGACGCCGGCGACCTGTTCCGCGTGAACGAACTGGCGTGGTCGGGACGGCGCTATTTCATCAGCGTCTCGATCAAGAACTGATTCACTGGAGCCTCGATGCCGCGTTCGAATCGACTGGCCGCGCTGCTGGCGGCCGGCTTCCTGCTACTGGGCCCGGTGCATGCCGCCGATCCGGTCTTCCACAACCCGCTGGTGCTGCAGCGCGCCGACCCCCACGTCACGCTGCAGCCCGACGGCTGGTACTATTTCACGGCCACGGTGCCCGAATACGACCGCATCGAGATCCGCCGCGCCCGCATACTCGACGATCTCGGCAAGGCCGAGGCCAAGGTCGTCTGGCGCAAGCACGCCAGCGGCGCGATGGGCGCCCACATCTGGGCACCCGAGATGCACCGCATCGACGGCAAATGGTTCATCTATTTCACGGCCGCCCCCAGTGAACACGTGTGGGACATCCGCCTGCACGTGCTGGAAAACGCGTCCGCCGATCCGTTCCAGGGCGAGTGGATCGAACGCGGCCAGCTGAAGACGGGCTGGGAATCGTTCGCGCTGGACGCCACCACTTTTGTTCACCGCGGCCAGCGCTACCTGGTCTGGACCCAGCGCGCGCCGGACGGTAGCAAAGGTACTAATATATACATCGCCAGGATGGACACCCCGCTCTCCATTAGCGGTCCGGCGACGCTGCTCACAAAACCCGAGTACGCCTGGGAAAAGGTCAAGTACGAGGTGAACGAGGCGCCGGCCGTGCTGGTCAAGAACGGCCGCGTGTTCCTGACCTATTCGGCCAGCGCCACCGACGCCAATTACGCCATGGGCCTGCTCACCGCGCGCGAGGATGCCGACCTGCTCGACGCGAACTCATGGACCAAGTCGCCGCAGCCGGTGTTCAGGTCGAGCGAGGCCAACCGCCAGTGGGGGCCGGGCCACAACAGCTTCACGACCACGCCGGACGGCAAGACCGATGTGCTGGTCTACCACGCGCGCAACTACCGCGAGATCGCCGGCGATTCGCTGCACGACCCGAACCGCCATACGCGGGCGCAGGCGATCCATTGGCGTGCGGACGGAACGCCGGACTTCGGGGAGCCGGCGGCGGATTAGTGCTGCAGCAGCGCGGGGGCGTAGGTCTTCACGAAGAAGGCCAGTGTGATGCAGGCCGTGGCCAGCAGCGTGCCGGCGCGGACCAGGCCAGGCGCCGCGCGGCGGCCGAGGTGGGCGCCGCCATAGCCGCCGAGGATGGCCCCAAGCAGCATGGCCAGGGTCTCCGGCCAGCGCACCGCGCCGGCGGCGACGAAGGCGAGCACCGCCACGGTATTCGCCGCGCTGACCAGCAGCGTGCGCGGCGCGTTCAAGAGCTTCAGCTCGCGCTTGTCGAGCAGTCCCCACATCGCCATCATCATGATGCCGACCGCGCCGCCGAAATAACCGCCGTAGATGCCCAGCATGAACTGCACGGCCAGCACCGCATGCGCGTGGATCTTCACGCGCGCACGCAGGGCGTCGCCGATGCGGCGCCCGAAGGCGAGCGCGATCGATGCGACCAGCAGCAGCCAGGGCAGCACGAAGGTAAAGGCCGCGGACGAGGTGTGCAGCAGCAGCACGGCGCCGGCCAGGCCGCCGCACAGCGTCGCCACCAGCAGCGCGCGCAGCGGCACGGCGCCGACCGGGCCCAGGCCGTCGCGGTAGGCCCAGGCGCTGGCCAGCCCGCCCGGGTACAGCGCCACCGTGCTCGAGGTGTTCGCCAGCACCGGCGGCACGCCGGCGGCGATCAGCGCCGGCAGGCTCACGAAGGAGCCGCCGCCGGCCAGCGCATTCATCGCCCCGGCGACGAGTCCCGCCGAAAACGTCAGTAGTAAAGTCGTCATGCCGCCGATGGTAGCCGCAGCCCGCCACCGCCACAATCTGGCATTTCCAGTGCTAGACTTCGGCATTTCCGAATACACAAATGCGATGCGCTTCGACCTGACCGACATGAGGCTGTTCCTGACCGTGGTGGAGTGCGGCAGCCTGACCCAGGGCGCGCGCGCCATGCACCTGGCGCTGGCGTCCGTGAGCGAGCGCATCGCCGGCATGGAAGAGGCGCTCGGCGCGCCGCTGCTGGAACGGAACCGCCGCGGCGTGCGCGCCACCGCCGCCGGCGAGGCGCTGGTGCGGCACGCGCGTGCCATCCTGGGCCAGGTCGAGCAGATGCGCGGCGAACTGCGCACCTATGCGACGGGCTTGAAGGGCCGCGTCAGGCTGTGGTCGAACACGGCCGCCATCGCGACCTTCCTGCCGGGTGAGCTGTGCCGCTTCCTGGCGGACCACCCGGACCTGTCGATCGACCTCGATGAACGGACCAGCGTCGACATCGTCCAGGCGGTGGGGCAGTGGCGCGCGGACCTCGGCATCGTGGCCGACAGCACGGACCTGGGCATGCTGCAGACGCACCTGCTGATGAGCGACCAACTGGTGGTGGTCGCCAACCGCCGGCACCAGCTGGCCGGGCAGGACACGGTCGCCTTTGCCGACATCCTCGGCGAACCCATCGTCGGCATCGCCGACAGCGCGCTCGCGCTGCACCTGGCCGAGCGCGCCTCGCGGCTGGGACGCCAGCTCGACTACCGCATCCAGCTGCGCAACACCGAGCACCTGGCGATGCACGTCGAAGCCGGCATCGGCATCTCGATCCTGTCCAGGGCCGTCGCCAGCACCTTATGCCGCGACCTGGCCATCGTGCCGCTGGCGGAGAGCTGGGCCACGCGCCGGGTCTACCTGTGCGCGCGCGACTTCGCCGCGCTGACGCCGCAGGCGGGGTTGCTGGCCCGGCAGTTGCTGGAACGGGTGCCGTAAAAAACGCTGCGTCCGCAGCCGGGACCCTGCTATCGTAGGGGCACCGCATGTTTCGATACGGAGACCCACGATGGCAATCAATGTCCAGCGACGCACGGTCGACCTGTCCGCCTATCCGGACCTGGTCGTGATCTACCTCGGCATGCGCGTGAACACGCTGGCTGGCCTCAAGACCCTGTTCGGCTTCGGCCCGAAGATCTCGCGCTCGGTAGCGGCCAGTCCGGATGGCCTGTTGTTGCACGAAACCATGCTGTATTCATTGTTCCCGCCGCACCTGGGCATGCGCCAGTATTGGCGCGATTTCGACAGCCTGGAAGCCTGGGCGCGCTCCGAGCCGCACCGCGTGTGGTGGAAGCAGTTCCTGCACGATGCCGGCGGCACGGGCTTCTGGCACGAGAGCTACTTCATGCGCGGCGGGATGGAGGCGGTGTACGACGACATGGTCGCCGACACCGGCTTCCTGCGCTTCGCGCCCGTCGTGCCGGCGCAGGGCAGCATGTTCTCCGCGCGAGGACGTGCCGGGCGGCCGGGGGCGGGCACGGCGGAAAGCGCGTGACAAAGCACGCATCTTTGGCGCTTTGCGCTTGTTACCATGATGGTTTTCGAGGAGGCCGGCATGAACGAGTTCGACGAGCGCGTGAAAGAATTGATCGGCCTGCGCGGTGTGGGGCGCTACGCGGAGGCACTGGCGCTCCTGTTGCAGCTGTTCGCCGAAGCCGCGCTGTCGGACGTGCCGGCGCGGCGCTCGCTGTTCATCGTCATGCTTGAGTGGCAGTTCCTGATCGAGGATTTCGCGCCGGCCCGCGCCGCGCTGGCCGAGGCGCGTGACGCGCAGGTGGCGCAGTTGCTGGCCGGCGACCTGTATTTCGACCGCGGCGCTGCCGAAGGCGAGGATATCCCCGAGTACCGGCGCCTGGCGCGCTATGCGCTCATCATCGACATGAACGATATCCTGGAGGATGCATGCTCGACCCGCGAGCTGTTCGTGCGCCTGGAAGCAGTCCAGCCCGAACTGGCGCGGCGCAGGGCCTGGCGCGCGCTGCCGGCCATGGTCGAAACCGGGGATTTCGCGCTGGCCGACCGCTACCGCGGCGAGCCGCTGGACATGCTGGCGCCGGTCAACGACACGGCCGCGCACATGCCCCTGCTGCCGCCCGACCGCGAGGCGCCGCGCCTGGCGGGAGAACTGATGAACCTGACCCGCGACGTGCGCCTGGCGATGGCCGTGCTGCGCGGCCTGGGACGGCCGGCCGAAGCCGATGCGCTGCGCGAGGGAATGCTGGCGGGCCTGGCGTCCGCCGAGCTGCGCGAGCTGGCAGGGCGCGAGCTCGACGCACCCGGCACCATCAACCGGATGTTGGTCGATCACCAGATGGCCCAGGAAGGGCCGCCGATGGCGCCCGCCTGAGCCCCTTCCTCAGTCCCCGGCGCCGACCTTGCCCAGGCCTTCCGCGCTCTTGTTGACGATCTGCGGCCTGCCGTAGTAAGTCAGGCTGCCCATGCCCTGCACGGTGGCGTCGAGCCGGTGTTTCGCATACACGCTCACACCGCCGACACCCTGGAAGTCGACGTTCACATCGTCGGCGATCAGCTTGCGGGTATCGACCTGACCCACACCCTCGGCCTTCATCCGGAAGCTCTTCACGGCGCCGTTGATGTCCATCTTGCCGGCCCCCTGGTAGTCGACGTCCAGGCGCGGGCCGCGGATGTTGTTGAGCTTGATGGCGCCGGCGCCTTCGACGGTCAACGCGCGCAGTTCGGGCACCGTGATGGCGATGCGCTGCTCGCCATGCTTGCGGTTCAGTTCCTCGTCCTTCATGCGGATGCGCAGCACGCCGTTCACGACCTCGGTCGACACCCCGTTGATGAACTTGTCGCTGCCGGTGAGCGCCAGCGATTGCTTCGGACCGGTGTCGACGGTCAGGCTGATGGCGCCCTGCATGTCGATGGCGGTGAAGGGCGGCGTGCTGCGGGCCTGGTCGCTGGCGTGGGCACTGGTGGCGAGCAGCAGGGCGGCGATGAGAGTCAGTTGGCGCATGGTCATTCCCCCGGTTTTGTTAGAGTAATTCCATTGTAGGTTCGAAATCAGGCGTCAGGAACCGGGTTTGTGACAGGCTGCACGATTCGCCGGACAAGCTGCAGGAATGCGGGGGCACAGCCGGGCGCGCAGGCGCAGGCCGGGCCGCTCCACGGCCAGGTAGAGCAGCGCCGCCGCACCGATCGACGCGGCGATGTAGACCGGCAGCGCCGCCAGCGGCGCACGCTGTCCCAGGCCCGGCAGCAGGCCGTCGAGCCAGGCGTACACCTGCTTGTGCGTCAGGTAGAGGCTGAACGCTAGCGTGGCCAGCGGGCGCACGCCCGGCAGCGGCCTGCGTCCGATCGGCGTGGCCGGGCTCAGGACCCCCGCCAGCAGGCAGGCGCACCCGAGCGCGATCAGCGGGAACAGCGCCACGCTGCCCGGCAGGCCGTCCAGCGGGGTTCGTGTGCTGGCGGCCAGCAGGGCCACTCCCGCACCCAGCAGCAGCCACGGATGGCGCAGGAGCCGTGCCCACCAGCCGGGCCGGAAAGCGCGCACCGCCGCCAGCAGGACGCCGGCTAGCAGGCCGTCCAGGCGCGTCCATGTCGGGTCGTAGATGTTTGATACGAAGCCGTCCATGGCAGCGGCGGCATCCCCGCTTGCCAGGTACGGCACCACTTTGGCCTGCCACAGCCAGCCGCGCAGCAGCATGCCGCCGGCGACGATGGCGGCCGCCGTCAACGCGATCGGCAGCACGCCCGGCCGCCGCGCCAGCAGCCACAGCACCGGCGGCAGCAGCCAATAAAAGTGCTCTTCCACGCACAGCGACCAGGCGTGCGAAAAGGCCGCACCCTGTTCCCAGTCGGGCCACAGGTTGAACGTGAAGGTGACGAACTTCCACAGCGGCTGCAGCCCGCCGCCCTCGCGCGCGCCCGGTAGCAGCACGTACAGCGCCAGCACCGCGTAGTAGGCCGGCAGGATACGCAGCGCGCGGCCCAGCATGAAGTCGCCCCAGCGCGGCGGCGTCCCATGCGCGTAGCCGCGCAGCAGCTGCCAGCCGATCAGGTAGCCGCTGAGGACGAAGAACAGGTCGACGCCCATCCAGCCCTGTTCGACCAGCGCCGGCATCGCGATGCCGTGGCTGGTGATGTGGTACAGCATGACGGTGAGGATGGCCAGCGCACGCAGCAGGTCGATGCCGGGTTCGCGCGGTGCCGGGCTCACAGCGCGGCCTCGTACTGCAATCGGATCCCCGCGCGCTGCGGGGTGGTGGTCAGGCGCGCGCTGGCGCTGCTGCCGTCGTCGTAGACCTGGCCGCTGCGGCGGGTCTGGTGCAGCAGGTCGGACAGCGTCAGGCGCCACTGGCCGCCGGCAGAACGCCATGCCGCATAGGCTTCCAGTTCGCGCAGCACGCCCGTGGTCTCGAGCAGCGCCTGCGCGGTGCGCGCGTTCCAGCCCTTGACGAGGTGGAAGTTGGCGCCCGCGCCGGCACCGCCGGGCAGGCGCGCGTCCAGGCCGAGGTTGGCGGTCAGCGGGGCCTGGCTGGCCAGGCGGTTGTCGGGGCGGGGGAGGCCGTCGACCTGCGACCAGTTGCGCGCGAGGTTGGCGCGCGCTTCAAAGGCGGTACGGCCCGGCGCGGTCGGCAACGGCAGGCGCGCATCGAGTTCGACACTTTGCACGCTGGCGTGTCCGCCGTTGGCCGGGGTGCTGACCCAGGTGCCGTTCTCTTCCCATATATTCAGCAGCACGACGTCGCGGATGCGGCGCGCATAGCCCGAGACGCTGAGCATGGCGTCGCGCGCGAAATAGGATTCCAGCGCGGCATCCAGGCCCCAAGCCAGTTCGGGGCGCAGCAGCGGGTTGCCCTGGTAGTCGGGGCTGGCCGGGCCGTTGTCGTTGTTGACCGTGTAGCGGCGCGGCACCAGCTCGCGCGGTTGCGGCGCCTTGTAGGTGCGCGCCAGCGACACGCGCAGCTGGTTGCGCGTGCTGTCGGGGAGCTTCCACACCACCTGCGCGACCGGGCTCCAGACCCGTGCGGCGGTCGAGGCGCCGGCGAAGGCGCGGCCGCGGGTGCGCGTGTCCAGGCCTTCCCAGCGCAGCCCGAGATAGGCTTGCAGGCGTTCGGTCACGGTCCATTCGTCCTGGGCGTACAGGGCCATGCGGCCGACGGTGGCGGCGTAGTCCTGGTCCAGCGTGTAGAAGGGCAGCGCATCGGGGCCCGTGTCGCGCTGCAGGCGTGTCTCGCCGCGACGGGTGGCGGCGCCATCCCAGCCGACGGCGATGTCGTGGCCGGCCGCCAGCGGGCGCGTGTATTTACCGCTGGTGCTGGCGCGGCGCTCGTAGGCGCCCGAATCGACGGCACGGTTCAGCCAGGGAATGCCGGCGGCGTCGATGCCGTGGAAACCGTAATCGCCATCACGGCCGTTGGCTTCCAGGCCGACCTTGAGCGTCAGGCGCGCGGCGTCCATGCGGTGCGACCAGCCCAGGTCGGTCTTGAGCAGCCAGCTGTCGTACAGGCCGCGCCAGTTCGAGTCGGGGGAGGCAGTGGGCGCGCCCTGCAGCGTGGTCTCGAGCTGGCGGCTGCGCACATCCTGGCGCGCCAGGTCGGCCAGGCCTTGCCAGGTGACGGTGTCGCCGCCGGCCAGCTTGAGGTCCATGCGCGGAGCCAGGCTGAGCTTGCGCACGCGGTTGTCGTCCTGCTCCGCGAAGCGGCGCAGCGCGCTGGCACCGGCGTCGACCGTGCGCTCGTCGATGGTCGGCTGCTCGCGCAGGCGCGACTCGTCCAGCGTCGCGCTGAGGCCGTAGCTGGCGCGCTCCCCCTTGCCGGTCCATTGCAGCGTGGCGTTCGGGCTGGTGGCGCCGTTCTGTTGCCGGGCGCCGAGCTTGAGCGTGCGGCGTGGCGCGCCGCCGGTCTTGCGCAGCACGATGTTGATCGACCCGGCTACTGCCTGCGCGCTGGCATCAACCTGGGCGCTGCGCTGGATCTCGATGCGCTCGATCATGTCCGGGGACAGGGTGTCGATGGCGAAGCCGCTCGGGGCCGGGTCGCCGTCGACCAGGATCTGGGTGTAGCCGGCACCCAGGCCGCGCATGCGGATCTCGCTGCCGACCACGCTGATGCCGGGCTGGCGCTTCAGGGCACCGGACAGGCTGGTGTCGCCGTAGCGTTGCAGGTCCTCGCGGCCCACCACGATCCGGCCGAGGGTGTCGTCGCGGCGCTGCTGGACGGCGCCGGGGCCGCGCACTTCGACCTGCTGCATGGCGATTGGTTTTTCATCGGGCGCCTGCTGGGCGCAAGCGCCGGCGGCGAGCAGGGACAGGGGGAGGACGGCGAACGGGAACGCGGCTTTCATGGAATGGCGATGGCTGGGGTATCGGGTGGTGGCGGGGTATGGAAGCAGCGAGTATAGCCACGCGCATTCGGCGGGGATCGCGTCTGTGACCAAAGTGTTCAACAATGGGACGAGGGGCCCGGCGGCCCAGTTCACCCGCCCCGGTGGCGCTGCTATACTGCGCCGCCATGAGATCGACCACCCGCCCATGGCTTTCGCCCGCAGTTCCGCAAAGTGTCCGCATCGTCGCGTCGAATGCGCTGTTCTGGCTCGCGCTGAGCCTGGTGGGCGCCATCGGTTCCTACAGCGATGCGATGCGCAGCCATGACGACGTCGGCTTCCTGCACCTGTTCAAGGGCTGGTGCTGGGACCACGTGCCGCCCTGCCTGCTCGGCATCGTCCTGCACCTGTTGAACCGCCGCTGGCCGGACTGCTTCGTGAGTGCGCCACGTGTTGTCGGCGGCTACCTGGCCGTCCTGCTGCTGTTCCTGCCCGCCGAGCTCCTGTTCATCGCGGCGCACCACCTGCTTGCCGAAGGCGGCACGCTGTCGCCGGCCTCGGCCTGGGCGCGCGTGCTGGAGATGCGGCGCTTCGACTGGTTCACCGAACTGGCCTGGACCAGCGGCACCTACGTCGCGGTGGTCGCCCTGTGCGTCTGGCGCCGCCACCGCGAGCGCGAGCGCGCCTGGCTGCAGGCCGAGCGCGATAACCTGGGCCTGCGCCTGCAGATCCTGCGCGGCCAGCTCGAGCCCCACTTCATGTTCAATGCGCTCAACGCGATCAGTGCGCTGGTGCGCGAGGACGACCGCGCGCTGGCACTGAAGGGCATCCGCCAGCTCAGCGACCTGCTGCGTTATGCGCTGGCATCCGGCGAACGGGAATCGGTGGCGCTGGCCGATGAGCTCAGGTTCACGCGCGACTACCTGGCGCTGCAGCGCCTGCGCTACCGCGACCGCCTGCAGGTGCGGATCGAGGGCGACAGCGGGGAGGTGCTCGGCGCCGACTGTCCACCCTTGCTGCTGCAGCCGCTGGTCGAGAATGCGCTGCGTCACGGCCTGGACCGCCAGGCCGGGGGGCTCGACGTCCACATCGCGTTCACGGCCGTGGGCGACAGGCTGCACATCCGCATCGTCAATCCACTGGTAAGCACGGCGCCGGCCAATCCCGGTGCCGGCACCGGCCTGCGCAACGTGCGGGCGCGCCTGCAGACCGCCTACGGCAATGCCGCGCAGATGCAGGCGGCGCCGGACGGGGAGCGCTTTGTGGTCGAGATCCGCATGCCGATGGAAGCAGGCGGGTTCGAGGTGGCGGCATGACGCGGGACGCCGGGCGGGTGCTGATCGTCGACGACGAGGAACCGGGCCGTATCAACCTGCGCCATGCCCTGGCCGCCCACCCCGGCTGGCTGCTCGCGGGCGAATGCGCCGACGCGGCGGCGGCCCGGGCCTTCCTTCATGCCCAAGCGGTCGACCTGGTCCTGCTCGATATCCACATGCCCTTCGAATCCGGGCTCGAACTGGCGCGCGCGCTCGCGCTTGACGCCCAGCCTCCGCTGATCGTGTTCGTCACCGCGCATGACGCGCACGCACTCGAGGCGTTTGCCGTGCACGCCCTCGATTACTTGCTGAAACCGGTCGACGACGAGGACCTGGCGCGTGCGCTGGCGCGCGCCGCGACACTGATCGAGCAGCGCCAGCTTGCGGCCCACGCCAACGCATTGCGCGACTGGGCGGCGGCCGGGACCGGGGCGGCGCCTGCCTACCTGGCTCAGCTGAACGTGCGCTCGGTCGGCCGCATCGATTGCGTACGGCTGGACGAGGTTTTTTGGATCGAGGCGGCCGGGAACTACGTCGAGCTGCACATGCAGGGCCGCCGCCTGCTTCACCGGGTGCCGATCGGCACCCTCGAGCGGCACCTGGATCCGGCGATGTTCGTGCGCGTGCACCGCAGCGCACTGGTGCGGGCCGACCAGATGACCGGCTTGCATACCGGGAGCGACGGCCTGCGCAGGGTGCTGCTGCGCTGCGGGAGCGCGGTGCCGGTCAGTGACCGGCACTTGCCGCGGGTGCGCGCGCGGCTCGCTTGACGCCGGGATCAATATTTGTAGTTCAGCCCCACCACGAAGGTGCGGCCCGAATGCACGTACAGCAGCGTGTCGTTGCGCTGGGTGTCGCGGCCGTAGCGCAGCGGCGTGTCGTTCAGGTTCTGGCCCTCGACCGACAGGCGCAGCGCCGGCGTCAGGTTGTACGACATGCTGAAGTCGATGTTGGTCGAACCGTCGACGACCGTGTAGTCGTGGCCGGCGACGTCGCCCAGCACCGC
>Ga0308160_10003385_pt1 | contig 18019 bp, 12 predicted proteins | sample PhyFR1_FD_201036 | JGI IMG/M metagenome (GOLD analysis project Ga0308160, IMG submission 201036) | Phyllosphere microbial communities from UC Gill Tract Community Farm, Albany, California, United States - DLSLF.R1 | ecosystem: Host-associated > Plants > Phyllosphere > Unclassified | place: USA...
TTGTTGCGGCGCGCCAGTTCGTCGGCCAGGCGCATGAGGGCATCGTCGACGCTGCGGGCGGCAACAATCCCGGCGCTGGTGGCCGGGTCATACACCGCGGTGCGTGCCTCGGGCGGCAGCGCCGCGCAGACTTCAAGCGCCAGCTCACGCGCCAGGTCGAACGCGCGCACCAGGCCGGCGGCGCCGAACTGGCGCGTATCGACGGCGCCGGGTAGCGCTTTGGCACTGGCAGGCGGCAGGCGGGCCAGCATCTCGGCGCGCTCGGCATCGGCGATGGCCTTGCGCAGCTCGGCCTCGTCCAGTGCGCGTGCGACGTCGGCGCTGGTGGTTGCAACCGCGGCGGCAGCCGCTTTGGCCGAGAGCGCATTCGCGGCCAGGGCGTGATGGCCAAGCAGGAATGCAGCGCCGGATATGAGCGCGCGGATAAAACGAAGACGGCATTTTCCGAATAGCGGCATGGATTACGGCCCTCAAAAAGACGCGTTAATTCTCTCCAATTCTCACGATTTCAATTCAAAAATTGAAGCACGGAAAATCGGTACACCGGTATTTTGGTCAGATTAATGTCATTGCTTCTGCGGAATATCATGTTGCCGGCCTGACACGGGCCATGAGGCTTGTTCCCATAGGAGAAACGCAGGCGTAATCGCCGCCGCTTTGTTGAGATAACGCAATGCAAGGGTGTGGTATATGTGCTGAAGGTAGGCCCAAAACCGTGCATTTATCCAGCTGGGGGGGCGCTGGCCCATTTCCCGATACCAATGAATTCAGTTAAGATAGCGGACTGTTCCTATACGCTCATCGCGCCTTGCGCTCCTTATCCTCAATGTTCAAAATAAGCACCGGTTTTTTGGCCGTTACCCTGGCCGCATCCAGCATTGGCGCGTCGGCGCAGAACTTGCCCAGCCGTGACGACATGTTCGGCCAGGATATGCCGAGCAGCGACCTCCCTGTAGCGGCGCCAGGCGCGCCCGCCAAGGTACGTATCACGAACAGCGAACGCCCGGGTACGCAGCCAGGCGCCGGCGCATCGGCGCAGCGCCGCGGCGCCCAGCAGGCCCGCTCCGGCCAGTTCGGCCAGGCGCGTGGCGACATGGCGGCGCTGCAGGACGGCGAACGCATGCGCGACGCCGAAGCGATCAGCGAATTCCAGAAATTCCTGTCTGACAGCACCGGGCGCATCCTGCCTGTCTTCGGCGCCGGCTTCTTCGAGTCCGCCCAGTCCCAGTTCGATCCGATCGGCAGCGGACCGCTGCCGGCCGACCAGCCCCTCGGCCCTGGCGACGAGCTGCTCATCCGCGGCACCGGCACCATCGACATCGACTACCGCGCGACGATCGACCGCAACGGCACCATCTCGATCCCGACCGTCGGCACCGTCGTGCTGGCCGGCGTCAAGGCCGGCTCGGCCGAGAGCGTCATCCGCACCGCCATCGGCCGCTTGTACAAGGGCGTCAACGTCAACGTCACCTTCGGCCAGCTGCGCTCGATGACCGTGTACGTGGTCGGCCAGGCCAGGCGCCCCGGCACCTATACCGTCTCGAGCCTGTCGACGCTGGTGACGACCCTGTTCGCGAGCGGCGGCCCGACCGCCAACGGCAGCATGCGCCGCGTGCAGGTCAAGCGTGCCGGCAAGATCGCCGCCGAACTCGATCTGTATGCCTTCATCGCCAAGGGCGACAAATCCGGCGACATTAAGCTGCAGGACGGCGACACCATCGTGATCCCGCCGGCGGGCGGCTTCGTCGCCCTGGTGGGCAACGTCAACACGCCGGCCATCTACGAAGTCAAGGGCAGCGGCGACACGGTCGAGTCGCTCCTCGACCTGGCCGGCGGCTTGCCGGTGGTGGCCGACCCGCGCCGCGCTTTCCTCGAGCGCATCGACCCGACCCGCAACCAGCCGCGCAGCGTCGAGCAGTTTGCCCTGAACGGCGCAGGCCTGAAACGCAGCCTGAAGAACGGCGACGTCCTGAACATCACCTCGATCACCCCGGACTTCTCGAACGCCGTGATCTTGCGCGGCAACGTCGATCAGGCTGTGCGCGTGCCGTTCAAATCGAACATGCGCGTCAGCGACCTAATTCCAAGCAAGGAATACCTGATCAGCCGCAGCTCGCTCAAGCGCCAGAACAATGCGGTGACGACAAGCGAACAAGTGCGAGAACAGCGCAACGACAAACTTCTGACCGAGGAAGACCGGCAGCGAATGGGAATCAGCCGCAGCACCGCGCTGGGCGAGGGCGAACGCACGACCATGGGCGAGCGCGCGACCGTGGGCGAAGAACGTTCGATCGCCGCGCGGATCGGTGGCCTGATCGATGAAATCAACTGGGATTACGCCGTCGTTGAGCGCATCAACCGCGCCGACCTGAGCGTGAGCCTGATTCCGTTCAATCTCGGTAACGTCTTCAGCAATCCACAAGGCGCCGACAACATCCAGCTGCAGCCGGGCGACACCGTCACCGTGTTCTCGCACGAAGACGTGGCGGTGCCGATGGACAAGCGTCGTGTATTCGTGCGCGTCGAGGGCGAAGTGCAAGTGCCGGGCGTGTACCAGATGGGCGCCGGCGAAACGCTGCAGTCGCTGCTGGCGAAAGCCGGCGGCACCACCGGCAACGCCTACCTGTTCGGCACCGCGTTCTATCGCGAGCAAGTGCGCAAGGAACAGCAGGTGAATCTCGAGAAAGCGGCGGTGCGTCTTGAATCGCAATTGCGTTCGCAGCAGGCGAAAGGGATCGCTAATATTGGCGCCCTCAGCGCTGCCGATGCTGCCGCTGCTGCCTCCCAACGACAGGTCGAGCTGCAGATTGCGGAGGAGACGATCCGTCGTTTCCGCCAGCTTAAGCCAACCGGTCGGATTGCGTTCGGGCTACGACCGGACGAGAAGTCATTTGCAATCCTGCCGCGCATCAAGCTGGCCAACGGCGACCGCCTGGTCGTGCCGGCCCGGCCTGACTTCGTGCATGTGTTCGGCGCCGTCAACGTCGAGGCATCGCCGCTGTGGCGGGCAAACAGCCGCGTCAAGGACTACCTGCGGATGGCTGGCTTGACGACGGATGCGGACGTCGAAAACGTGTTCGTGATCCGCGTGGACGGCACGGTCATGACCAATAGCTCAAGCGGCTGGCTCTCAACGGGTATCGGCGGCATGGAAGTAATGCCTGGCGATAGCATCGTCATTCCTGAAAAGTTCGACAAGGAAACCGCGTGGACCAAGTTCACAAAGGGCACGCGCGAATGGGCGCAGATTTTCGCAAACTTCGGTCTAGGTGCGGCTGCAATCAAGACTTTGCGTGACTAATCATCCTTTTGAAAGAATTGTTCAAACCCTAGTTGGACATAGACTGGCATGACTCAAGAAAACATTAACGCTAGCTCGGCGGAACGTACATCGGACGAGAAAAATCTGCTCGATCTATTTATCGTCTTGGCTAAAAACAAGTCATGGATTGTGGGCATTCCGCTTATCGCTAGCATTGCCGCAGGGGCCTTAAGCTATGCCCTCCCTGAAATATATCGGGGAACGACGAAACTGGTCCCACCACAACAGCCGCAGTCAGGTGCTGCTGCTCTGCTGTCGCAGATAGGTGGCGGTGTCAGCTTGCCAAGCATGAAGAATAATAACGATCTCTATATCGGCATGTTGAAAAGCCGGACGATTGCCGATCGTCTTATCGAGAAATTTCAGCTTGCCAAGGCATACGAGACGACTTCGCTCGATGCCACACGCAACGCCTTGGAGAGTAGCACCACGATCACCGCTGGCAAGGAAGGCCTCATTACGATCAACGTCGAGGATCGAGATCGCAAACGTGCTGCTGATTTGACAAATGCGTATGTCTCCGAATTGTTGCGACTCTCCAAAGTGCTCGCCGTTACTGAGGCGTCGCAGCGGCGATTGTTCTTTGAACAGCAACTCGAGATGGCAAAGAACAATTTGGCTGGGGCCGAAGTAAAGCTGAAAAATCGACTGGAAACGTCAGGCGTCGTCAGCGTGGACGCTGCTAGCATTGCCCTCATTGAAACCACCGGGCGAGTACGTGCACAGATATCCGCCAAAGAAATCCAACTTAATTCGATGCAGGCGTTTTTGACCCCTTCCAACCCGGATTATCGTCGTGTCGCGGAGGAACTCAATAGCTTGCGGGCCGAGCTGTCTCGCCTTGAAAATGGCCCCAAGAACGGAAATACGTCACTAATCAATCCTGATGTCCAGAATGCTGGATCAGGAAGCATTCAGTTGGTTCGAGACGTTAAGTATTTTCAGATGTTATACGAGTTACTCGCTAAACAATACGAGGTCGCACGGTTGGATGAAGCGAAAGAGCCGTCGATCGTGCAGGTACTCGATCCTGCTCTTGAGCCAGAACATAAATTCAAGCCGAGGCGTGCACTCATCGTGCTCGTCACCGGCGGGTTGACGATGGCACTCTGTATTTTCTGGGCGTTCTTGCTGGATATCAAAAAACGAAGCGAAACATCGCCAACGTCCTCAGCGCAATGGGGCGAGCTGCGTAAGTACTTGCGTCTCCGGGCGCGCTAAGTTCACCTGCGGCGCACAGTCCATGACCAGGGCGGCGACTTCGTGTGTTTCTGGCACTTGCACTGGTCGTAGTCGCACATGCGGATTCGGCCATCATTCGCGAATAAACACGAAGTTCGATCTGGACGCCGCTCGTTCGGCTCCCGGCAACACGAATGTCAGGCGATAGTTCTTGCAGATCATCAACAATATATACGCGATCAGCACCTTCTAACTTAGAGGCACCTAGTCGACTGCTCTTGCCACAATAAGGCCACGAGTGACGCGATAGCGGCGCTGAAACCACATGCATTTTATCCGACTAGTGCTGCTGCGTCTGCTGCGCGCCGCCATCTCGATCGCTTCACTGATCATTACCGCAAAGTTTATTGGCGTGTCGTTGCCGAGGGACGCATGGGTTCTGGCCTTGTCAGTCATCGGTATTCTGTCAGTTTTTCTTTTCAATCCGACCCTCGAGATATTTCGCGCGAAAGTTATTCATCTCAGGGGTGAGTTGTCGAAGCAGGAAGCTGACATGGCGATCTCGTCATATGTCACCTTTTCGATTTTGATTGCGGTCCTGGCTATCGTTATTGTGGCAATCGCACCCGGAACATTTGCTGCGGCGATCGGTGCCGATGCAAGTTCAGCCCTGTCTGGCGAAACGGGTAGATTCCTAAGATGGGGTGCGGTCTACATACTGCTGACCCAGTTGATCAATGCGTGGTCTGCTATTTTGAACAGTGAAAACATGTATGTTCAGCCCGAACTTATCGGGATTGGAACAGCTGCCTTGAATGTCGTGTTCCTACTTGCTCTAGTAAAGGATATCGGTGCCGACGCCTTGTTGTGGTCAACCCTCGCCAGCTCTACTTTACAGGTCGTCCTGCTGGCGCTGTTGCTCAAGCGTTCATGTGGAACAATTTTCGTCACGTACAAGTTGAACCTTGCGTATGCATGGTACTTTGTGGCGCCTGCACTGCCCTTGTATTTCGCCTTCGGGGCCGGCCAAGTATCGCTGATTGTCGAGAAAAACCTGCTCGTATTAGCCGGAGCCGGTGCAGTCTCGATCTACGACTATGCACGCAAATTCGCCGATGTTCCGTTTGGTGTCATTACGGCCACTGCAGCCTCGCTAGTCGGCCCTATGCTTGCCAAGGTGAACGTGTCTCAAGATGAGAACGAGTTTATCCGTGCCGCACTACGACATCTCAAAGCGTTTATTCTGATTTTATTACCCATTACTGTCGTCTTCAGTCTCGGCGGTTCGACATTGGTTTCGGTATTTTTCTCGAATTCGGCATCGGTAACAGAAGACGATCAGCATCTGATATCGCAGCTGCTTGGCGTTCTCGGATGGGGCCTGCTCGGCGTTGCAATCTATGCAGTGGGAAGTCAGACCCTCATCGCCCGTGGCCAGATTACTCTCTACGCTAGGCTGGGATTGCTGACTCAGGTCCTTAACATCGTTATCAGCTTGTTCTTCTATCGTGCGTACGGTGCGGTTGCCATCGCTGTCGCCTGGGGACTCAGTTACGGACTCACCGGTTTTCTAATGCAATATTACGCGAGGATTCCTGCGGGATCGATATTGGGGGCGGTAGCAAAAACATTCAGCTGTCATCTGGTGCTCGTCATACTGTACCGTATGGGGGGAAGGTTCTTGCCTGCAAAATTTGAATTCGCGTCACTGATCGTACTGCTGGCAATTAGCAGCGCAATGAGTCTGATTTTTATCCACCGCGATGCAAAGAAATCCTGAGATATTTGATACATGAAAACAATAAGTATTTGGCTTGATAATCCTTTAAATGACGCCACGTCGTTCTATGTCGATTTACTGGAACAGTCAATGTCGAAAGCGGGCTTTCGTACGGTTCGTTTTTCCTCGCCTGAAACCGCTTCCAAAGCCGACTTCGTCATTACACTGCATGCAAAAGCGACGTGTCAAATCCTGCGCCACAATCCTCGGGCAAAGGTAATCACCTGGTACCAAGGGATCGTGCCGGAGGAAGCAATGCTATGGCAGGGAAAACGACTGCCTAACCGGATGTATAAACTGGCTTGGGAACTGTTCGAAATCGTTGCACTGAGGATGTCATGTCTGTGTGTCTTCGTTTCTGACGCAATGCACGTTCACTATCGCCAGAAGTACCACTTTGGGCCAAAGGCCTTTCAAGTAATCCCGTGCTTTAACAAAGCTCTGTTGCCGGCTGCGTTTAACTATGGCGGGAAGTACACGACACCCAGCTTTGTCTATGCCGGCGGACTGGACCGCTGGCAGTGCATAGACGAAATGCTTACTTTATTTGCAAAAATCCAGAAAAAAATTCCTGCGGCCAGCCTGACGATCCTTTCTTCACAGCAGGCGCTAGCGCTGGAATTGCTTGCGAAATACAGCATACAGAACGGGAAAGTGTCTTACGTACCGCTCGCCGAGGTTGAACACGAACTGCAGAAATATAAGTATGGTTTTTTGCTTCGTGCCGAACATCCGATCAATAACGTTGCCACACCGACGAAGATGAATACCTATCTCTCGTGTGGAATTATTCCCATTTATACCTCAGCAATACGCGACTTCGAGACGCGACTTGGCAATCTTCCATATAGCATCAAGGCGAAACATCCACTGGACGAAGAGGTCATCAGTAGCGTAATAAAGAACGAGAAACATGTTATCTCTGCTGGCGACCTGCTCGAATCGTACGAAGCTGCCTTTGCGTCGTATTACTCGGCCGACAAGTATATCGCCGAGCTGGCAGAGAAAATCCGTAAATTATCGTAATACCAAATCCGACATGCTCCTAACTGTATTTACACCCAGCTATAACCGAGGCCATCTCCTGCGTGCTTGCTTTGATAGTTTGGCTAAACAGGATATCGAATTCGAATGGCTGATCATTGACGACGGATCGACTGACGATACCGCCGCGACGGTAGCCGACATGCGCTTGGAGTCGCCTTTTCCAATTCATTATCATTGGCAGGAAAACGCAGGAAAGCAAGCTGCTTGGAATGTCGCCTGTAACCTTGCAACCGGGAAGTATTTTATCGGCCTTGATTCCGACGATCAGATCACCGCGAATGGGCTAAGCCAATTCCTGACATACATTCCGATTCTCGAACGGGACTCGAAGATCATCGGCGTGCGTGCGTGCGCGGTGCGAACGTCTGACGGCAAGAACGACGCAGAAAACTTTTTTCAAGAAGGGCAGGTGCTGTCTTGGTTTGAAGAATTTTCACGTCCTTCATCGCATGGTGAACGGATCGATGTTCTCAAAACGGCAGAAATCCGCAAGTTTCCGTACCCAGTCGCTCAAGGTACGAAATTTATACCCGAAATATGGTTTTATGCAACGATCTCCGCTGAAGGATATCGATTCATCTACAGTACTGCGCCAGTGCGAGTTTTTCTTGATGACCATACACATATGCGTTTAAGTAGGTCAAGTTTATTTGCACACGCGAAAGGGCATCTGATCTCACGAACTGTCTTGCTCAATGCCGTCCCCGGTTCGAAATGGATCAAGAATCCCGTTGCACTGGCAAAGACGATCATTCGTCTTGCCCAAGTTCGTGCTGCGGAAAATGTCGGGATTTTCAGCGGTGGGGGGTTGGATAAAAGAGCTTTTCCTTATCTTATTTTTATTTCTCCTGCGCAACTTATATTGTCTTGGTTTAAATGAAACATATCTGCTTTTTTGCCGGAAATATCGACCTCGGCGGAGGAACCGAGCGCACGCTGACGCTGGTTGCCAACGAAATGAGCCAGCGCGGCTATATTGTGACCATCCTGAATTTGTGGGGAGGCACTCGGCCATTTTTTGCGCTGGGAAGTTCGATTAAGTCAGTGAATCTTTTCGCTGAGCGAATCTCATTCGCAAAGAATTTCCTGAAGGCGGTTCATCTGTTGCGTTCGTACGTGAAGGCGAATGCTGTGGATGTCCTTGTCAGCGTGGAATCGACCCAGTCGCTTTATGCGCTTCCTGCGTGTACGGGTTTAGGGGTTACTCAAGTCAATTGGGAACATTTCAACTCGAAGGTCGATCTCGGCTTCTATCCGCGACGGATCGCTCGCTACCTGGCTGCAAAATTTTCCGACCATATAGTTGTCTTGACCGAACGCGACAATGGGTTGTGGCAGAAGACTCTCGGGGTGCGTCACAAAATCTCAACCATTCCGAACGCCATTCCGTTCTCCGTGGCTGTAGACGAAGGAGAGCGAAAAAATGCCATGTTGGCCGTAGGTAGGTTCACTTTCCAGAAAGGGTTCGACCTATTATTGGAAGCTTGGCGCTTGGTAGCGCGGCATTCCGCTGATTGCCAGCTCTGGATCGTCGGCGACGGAGAAGACAAGCAAAAATTGAAAGCGTTAGTCGAAGAATATCAGCTGGGTGGAAGTGTCATCATCTTCGAGCCAACCTCGACAATATCGGACTACTATAGTCAAGCGAAATGGTTTTGCTTGTCGTCCAGGTTCGAAGGCTTTCCGATGGTCTTATTGGAGGCATCGTCTTGGGGGTTGCCAATCGTCGCTTTCGATTGCGATACCGGCCCAGCAGAGATAATCACTCACCGCGCAAACGGTCTGCTATGTCCTCCTGAAGATACCGATGCGCTCAGCGCCGCGATTGTCGAGGCTTTTTCGATGAGTGATGACGCTTATAAATGCATGCAATCGATGGCACGCACGACTGCGGAAAAATTCACCTTGCCCCGCATCGGGGACATGTGGGTGAATTTGTTTGAAGAAACTTAATGCTAAGCTACTACGCGTTCTTGCCATTGCTGGGGCTACTTTCGCTGATTGAGTCCTATATCCCATTGCGTACCCGGAGCCGGTTGGCGTTGTCTTTCGCCGTGTGCCTCGGTTTATTCGCCGGCATGCGTGCAGTTGGTATCGATAATGACTCTGCAACGTACAACTATGTCTTCGACTATGTTTCCAATGCAGATTTCAAGGCATTACTGGACGAGCGGCAGGAAACGTCGCAGGAGCCAGGGTATTTGTTTTTCCTGAAATCGCTGTATAACCTCGGCTTTGCCTACACCGGCACGCAGCTTCTGCTCAACATTCTCAGCGGCGCAATGCTCGGAGCGCTTCTGGTCCGCACATCGAATCGGCCGGTGTTGGGACTACTGCTTTATTATTTCCTGTTTTATTACTTTCGCGATTTTACTCAGATACGCTTCTGTGCAGCTTCCATCATCGCGTTGTGGGCGCTATATTTCTGGTTTGTTCGGAATCGTTACCGTCTTTCAACTGTATTGTTTGCGGTTGCGGTCAGTCTTCATAATTCTGCAATTATTACTGTTTTGCCAGTTTTGCTAAACCATTTCCGGGTGAGCGAGAGTTTGCCGCGTATTCTTCTGCTTGCCGTGCTGGCGGTGGCGGCCAGTTTTCTCAAGGTCACGACAACGATCCTGGCGGCGGTCTTTAATTTACCCGAGCAGATATTACGCTATCTTGACTTGGACGATGGGTCGAGCGCCGGAATGATGAGCATTTTTCTTGGGCTGATCGTTGCTGTGGCGGTATTGATGAGAGGTCGCAAGGACGAGCGCGGTCATCAATTTGTCTTTTACACATTGTTTTCTTCTTTTATGGCTGGAATGATCTTTTCAGATCTAACGATTCTTTTGAGAATGCAGCTTTTACTGTTCACGGCAATTATCGTCGCGCCCCACTACCTTCAGGATCTCTACGGGAGACTTCTGATAGCACTTGTCTGTGCAGGCGCTCTGTATATCCATCTGAACAACATTAACGAAAATCTTCTGCGGCCTTATCAAATGTGGATACTGCAATGAAAATATTGTATTTCATTACTGAACTGGGATTAGGCGGCGCCGAGGTCTTACTGGTAAATCTGGCTAACAAAATGGTTTCGGACGGTCATTGCGTCAGCATTGTCGCGCTTGGGATAGTTAATGCACACGAGCAGCGTCTGGACTCTCGCATCACGGTGCATCTTGTGAAGATGACCAAGAATTTGGAAGGGTTCGCGAAGGCGTACCGCACCTGCTTGGCTATCTCTCGGCAACAAAAATGGGATGTTGTACATGCTCATATGTTTCATGCAAACATAGTTGCCAGGCTGGCTCGCCCCTTTTTTGGTGGTGCCCGCTTGATCTCAACAGCACACAGCAACAACGAAGGTGGACGGGCCCGAATGCTCGCCTACCGCGTCACTGACTTCTTGTCTGATATTAATACCAACGTGTCGCATGGGGCCCTCGCGCGTTACGTTTCCGAGCAATTTTTTTCCCGCGCGAAATCGATATGCGTTTACAATTTCGTTGATACAAAGCAGTACAGTCCAAATCTGAATATGCGTACGCTGATGAGAAGTCAAGAGGGCCTAGAGGCTGACGCATTTGTCATGCTGAGTGTGGGTCGCCTGGTTCCAGAAAAGCATCAATCGTTGCTTCTACATGCGTTTGCTGTCATAGCAAGAAATCATCCTCATGTGCGTTTATTTTTGGTTGGCGACGGCCCGGAACGCGCTGACCTCGAAAAACTTGCAGACGACTTGGGCATCATGCCAATCGTCCGATTTTCTGGTAGCCAAAAAAACGTAGAGCGGTGGTACAACGCAGCGGATCTTTTTGTACTTACTTCACGGATTGAGGGCTTTGGCTTGGTACTTGCCGAAGCAATGGCATGTGGCTGTCCCGCGATTGCTACTGATGTGGGCGGTTGCGCCGAGGTCGTTGGTGACGTCGGCACCTTGGTGCCGCCCGACTCCGTCGACACCTTGGTCGAGGCAATTCGTCGTCATATCTCCCTGAACGCCGCCCAGCGAGCAGTCCTCGGCGCCGCGCAGCGCAGGCGAGTCGTCCAGCTTTTCGATATCGATAATGTTGTAGTTCAGTGGCAGAAAATCTACGCAGAGGGACTGCCGGAGCTTCAATGACCAATGGCAGCACGGAAATAAAAAATTACGCCTATCGGCGTTTACATGAATTTAGGTCGTAAAAATGAGAAAGAAACGTATTCTATCGGTGTTCGGAACGCGGCCGGAAGCCATCAAGATGGCTCCTGTCGTGCGCGCGCTTGGTTCGGACGAATATTTTGATTCGGCCGTGTGCGTGACTGGTCAGCATAGACAGATGCTGGACCAGGTCCTGAAACTTTTCGAGATACGGCCCGAATATGATCTTGATCTGATGTCTCAAGGCCAGGATTTGTTTGACATCACGGCAAGGACCCTCATGGGCTTGCGCAATGTATTTAACGATTACGAACCCGATCTCATATTGGTTCACGGCGATACAACCAGTTGTTTCGCTGCTTCGCTGGCGGCTTTATATAAGAAGATCAAAATCGGGCACGTTGAAGCAGGACTGCGGACGTGGAATCTTCAAAGTCCTTGGCCAGAAGAGGCCAACAGGCAACTTACCGATTGTATCGCCGACTTCTATTTTGCCCCGACCGAGCAGAGCCGGGCTAATCTCCTGAAAGAAGCGCGGGACACGAGCCGCATTTGTGTTACCGGTAACACGGTAATCGACGCGCTTCTGAACGTGGCGGAAAGACTGGAAACTTCTCCCGGACTCCAGGGGGAGGCAGCACGCGCGATCAGGGACGCCGGATACCCAGATATTGCACTTGCGGGGCGTAAGCGCATTCTTATCACCGGGCACCGGCGCGAGAATTTTGGTGACGGAATGTTGAGGATTTGCCAAGCAATCAAGCAAGTGGCGGCCCGGTATCCGGAGGTCGATTTGATTTATCCGGTGCATCTGAACCCCAATGTACAGGAGCCGGTACGTACGATCCTGCATGGTCTTACAAACGTGTATCTGATCAGCCCTTTGGATTACGTTCCTTTCGTTCACATGATGGCGAATTGTTACTTCATCCTGTCAGATTCGGGGGGGGTCCAGGAGGAAGGGCCTGCGTTGGCCAAACCAGTATTAGTAATGCGTGATACGACCGAGCGCCCTGAAGCAGTTGCGGCGGGCACTGTCCGGCTGGTCGGCAACGATTCGGATTCGATTTCCGCACATTGCTCCAGGTTACTCGACGATCACACGGAATACGTCAAAATGGCGAAGTCTTCCAATCCGTTTGGTGATGGCCAGGCTGCCGTACGTATCCTCGATTTTCTGAAGCTCCATCTTTGACAGGCCGTACGAGGCGCCTGATCATGTTGCCTAACACTCCGATTGCATCTGGAATCCCAGCAGGGGAGCTTCACTTGCCGGATCAAACTTCGAATAAAATGAGTTCTTTTCACGTTGTTATGTCTGCCAACCAGGCTTGGAACATATATAACTTCAGGCTTGGCCTGGTTTCAAGTCTAATTGCCGCCGGTGTCAGGGTAACTATTCTTGCTCCGTTGGATTCGAGTTCGGCAAAATTGAAAGCGTTGGGCTGCGACATTATCGACGTCCCGATGGCGTCTCAGGGGATTAATCCTGTTGTCGATGGATTATTAATTGCAAGTTACGTTCGATTACTCCACCGGCTCAAGCCTGATCTTTCGATAAATTACACGATCAAGCCAAATATTTATGGTTCAATCGCCGCGCGCTTGGCGGGGGTTCCTTCTCTCGCGATCGTTACCGGCCTTGGCTATACATTTATAAATGACAATATCGTTGCGCGCATGGCTCGCAAGCTGTTCGCGGTAGCCTTGCGATATCCGGCTCAGGTCTGGTTCTTGAATGCAGACGATCAGCGTGTTTTCCTTCAAAAAAATCTTGTTGACCCGAATAAAACCCGTGTACTTGACGGTGAAGGCGTCGATACGTCCTACTTTTCACCAACAGTCGAGGCTAGGAAGGATAGCGGTTTTCGTTTTCTACTAGTCGCACGAATGCTATGGGATAAGGGTATTGCCGAATATGTGGAAGCAGCTCAGATTGTCAAGAGAGTATATCCGAATGCGCGCTTCCAATTGCTCGGCGCGACCGGTGTCGATAACCCGAGCGCGGCAAGTAGTGATCAGGTCAAGGCATGGCATGATGCCGGCATCGTGGAATATCTCGGCACGTCCACTGATGTGCGTGGGGTAATTTCTAATGCTGACTGCGTTGTGCTGCCGTCGTACCGTGAGGGTGTACCACGTACGCTCATGGAAGCTGCTGCAATGGCCAAGCCACTGATTGCTACGGATGTGCCGGGCTGTCGTGAGGTCGTACGTGATGGCAAAAACGGGTTTCTCTGCAAAGTTAGGGATGGAGAGGATTTGAGCAGGAAAATGATCGATATGCTCGAACTCCCCAGCGTGCAACGTGCTGCCTTGGGCGCGGCATCACGTACGTACGTCAAATCAAGATTCGACGAGAAGCTCGTTATTGCGAAATATTTCGATTTTCTCGCCGGCGGGCACGCTGCCGTCAAATTCATTCGCGCCGCTCCGGTCGATCAAACCGGTCTTGAGACTTCGGCTTCGTAAGGGCTGTGCCCGAGGTTAGGCATATAGTCCAGCCTGTACAATTTTTGAATTGGCAAGTCGCTGAAACGCTTGCTCTTCCATGGGAAGCCTTGGGCGTGGGCGCCGCTTTCCGTGCCCAGCTGTTAGAATATTCAACTTTCCAGCCGTTTTACGCGGCGTTCATTCTCTTCAGGCGCCACCCGGCCGCTGCTAAATTGATGTGCTGACCCTCATTCGAATCCCTCTAAAATACACCGCCTGCGGCGTCATCATTGTCAGCGCTGCCAACTCCTTTGGCGCGACGCCTACAGTCACTGGACAATCTGGCTATATCAACATGCCCTCGGCCAGCGTCGAATATGACGGTATGCTATCGATTGGCTATGGTTATGATCGGCCGTACGGCAACTTTTGGGTTACCTCGACGGTACTCCCTTTTCTCCAGGTAACCGGCCGCTACGTCTCGATCGCCGGCACGCCGGGCTTTACGTTTGAGCCAGGGCAGTACGGTAGCGAATACGGCCGTTACAAGGACAAGGTTGTCGATGCCAAGCTGCAAGTACTCAAGGAATCGACCTGGATGCCGGCATTCGCGGTCGGCGCGACCGATCTTCTTGGAACGGAACTGTTTAAAGGCCAGTATATAGTCGCCACCAAAACCTTCGGCCAGGCACGCAATATCGAAGCCAGTCTCGGTTATGGAAACGGACGTCCGGATGGGGTGTTCGGTGGAGTGCGCTGGGCGCCGACTTGGATGCCCGGCTGGGCCGCGGTGGCCGAGTACGATGCCAACGATTACCAGCGAGACTTTCGCGCAAGTACGACCAGTGCCGGCGAGCGCAGCAAAGGCGTGGCAGTCGGGCTCGAATATCGCTGGGGCTGGCTCGGCGCACAAATCGCCCGTCACCGCGACCATTTCAGCGCCAACGCGTATGTCAGCATTCCGTTCGCGGAACGCGAATTCCTGCCCAAGCTGCTGGAGCCGGCGCCTTTCAATCCGAAAAAAGCACCGGCCCGCGTCAGCGCCGCCGAGTGGCAAAAGAACGCCGGCCATGGCGCCCAACTGGTCCAGGCGCTGGCCAGGCAGAACTTCAGGAACATCCGCGTCGAGCTTGACAGCGGTACGCTCAAGCTCACCCTGACGAACAGCCGGATCTCCAACATGGGCCGTGCCATCGGCCGCGCCACCCGCACCGCGCTGGCCTTCGCGCCGCAGGGCACGCGTGCGATCCACGTCACCTACACCAGGCTCGAGCAGCCGATTGCAACCTACGAATTCTTCGACCTGCAGCGCCTGACCGATTATTTCACCGGCCTGGTGGATCGCGAGGCATTTCTGCAGACCGTGCTGGTGCGCTACGCCAATCCGGCGGACCGGGTGGGCGAGGACGAGAGCGGCCTGCTGGCGGCAGTGCGCGACGAAAACGCCGGCCTTGGCGTGCGCGTCAACCAGGATGGCGAAATGGTCCAGCTGAGATCGGAAGACCGAGAGTCCAACCGCTTCCGGATCGCGCCACGCGCATCGTTCTTCTTCAACGACCCGAGCGGCGCCTTGCGCTACGAGGTGGCGGCAGTGTCGAACTTCGACAAGCGCCTCGGTGAGGGCCTGTATTTCAACAGCGCCCTGAAACTGAACCTGTTCGAAAACGTGTCGGGCGTCACGCAGGCATCGAATAGCCTGCTGCCGCATGTGCGCACCGACATCGCCGAGTACAAGCGCGGCAGCCGTTTCAAGATCAACCGCGCCCTGCTCAACAAGTACATGACGCTGGACGAGCGCCTGTATGCGCGCGTCTCCGGCGGCTTGTATGAAGAAATGTACCGGGGCGCTGGCGGCCAGATCCTGTATCTGCCGAAGGATACGCGCTGGGCCGTCGACCTGAGTGTCGACGCGCTCGAGCAGCGTGGCTTTAAAGGCTTGTTCGACAAGCGCGACTACCGCACGGTCACCGCGCTCGGCGCCCTGCATTACAAACTGCCCTACGACATGACCGTTACCGCGAGGGCAGGGCGTTTCCTGGCCAGGGACGAGGGCGTGCGCATGGAATTCAAGCGCCGCTTCCCGTCGGGTGTCGAGATCGGCGCCTGGTACACCAAGACCAGCGGCAAGGACATCACCAATCCCGGCACACCGGCCGACCCGTACAATGACAAGGGTGTCTTCCTTTCGGTTCCGCTGAACATCATGCTGCTGAGCGATACGCAGGCCAGCGCCGGTTTCGCCATCGCGCCATGGACGCGCGACGTCGGCCAGATGGTCGCCAGTCCCGGCGACCTGTATGACCTGATGGAAGACCCGCGCCGCGACTTGACCACCGTGGATGGACTCGGCAATTTCGCGGAGCGCAAGGACGAGCACAACCACCCGGGCGTCAACCCACCCATGCGCACGCTGCCTAGTCCCTGGCCGGCGTTTCGCTGGCGCCTGGAACAGTCGGTGTCGAACTCGCCGACCTTGCCCCAGTGGGCCAAGGGCTCGCTGCTGGCCGGCGGCGCGGTGCTTGCCGGCGCCGCCCTCGACAAGCCGGTCGACAAATTCGTCGCGAAGCATCAGGATTCACGCGCCGTCGACGCCTGGGGCAACGTGGGCAAGGCGATGCCGGTCGCATTGGCCGGCGCCGCGGGTGCGGCCGTTGCCTTTGGCGACGGGCGCATGCAAAACATCGGGATTATTTCGTTGCAGTCGATTGCCGCTTCGGGCGGCTTGTCGATGCTTACCAAACGCATCGTGCAACGCGCGCGGCCTAGCGAAGAATTGGGCACCTGGCGCCGTACGGCCAATCGTTCAGATGCCTCCTTCCCGTCCAATCACGCGGCGGTGGCATTTGCCGCGGTGACGCCGTTTGCGCAGGAATACGATGCGCCATGGCTGTACGGGCTGGCGGCCGTCGGTTCGATGGGGCGGGTTGCCGAGCGCGAGCATTGGGTGTCCGACGTGGTGGCTGGGGGCATGGTGGGGTATGCGATCGGCAGCTGGCTGTGGCAAGCGCAACGCGACGATTCGCGCTCGCAGTTTGCCGTGGTGCCAGGCTCGAAATCGCTCAGCGTCAGCTGGAGCACGACGTATTGAGCGCAGCAAGTAGCCGGTTGAAAGCCGGCTTGTAAACATAAAAAGACTGGCCGCTTGCGCGGCCAGTCTTTTTATACTCTTCATTTCGCGGGCATGATGCCCGTGAAATTAACGACCGTGGTGGGTCGTGGTCGAGTGGCTGGTGCTCGAATCGTTGTCGTCAGCAACGACGACGGCGATTGCTGCCACGCCGACGCCGACAGCGACCAGCGCTGCGGTCGACAGGCCGGTAGCGGCCGACAGGCCAGCCAGAGGACCGGTAGCTGCTGGGGCAGCAGCGGCTGGTGCGGTGGTAGCCGAGCCGGCAGCCGGGGTGGTGGTTTGTGCGAAAGCTTGGGCCGAAACCAGGGTCAGGGCGGCGCTCAGGGCGAGAAACTTCTTCATAGGGATTTCCTTATCTACGATTAACAAAACATCGGTCAGATGCAAAGACTGCCTCATGATTATATCAATGAATGTTGCTAAGCCTCAAAAAAACCATCAAGTGTTGTTTTCATTTCTTGTTCTTGACCGAAGAAACTGCTAAGGACTTAACCTGAATAGTCTCTATACAGCTTGGTATACGGGACGAAGCGACGACAAAAAAAAGACAAACAAAGGACAGCACGGTACGAATCGTGGCGGACGAGTCTGCTACTCTAGTATAATCTTGCATTGTCTCAACTTGGCTCTGCACACATTTTGATGAGGCTCAACCCGATTCGGCAGCAGAAGGTGGGCACAGTAAGGGCATTTATTTTCAGGCGCGGCGCGCCGTTTTTTTGCCCAAATTTTCTCTGCCTGCACAAGCGGCACGTGGTGGCAGTACGAAACATAAGGATGTAAAAAAGAATGCTTCTTGAGAAAGTCTTACAGATTGGCCTGCTTACGGCAGGCGCAAGCTTCGCAGCAAATGCCGCAATCATCGCTTCCCAACGCTGGCACGGGAAGCTGTCCCATGATCATGACCTCGGTGGTGTACAGAAGATGCATACGGTTGCCGTCCCCCGTATTGGCGGAATTGGCGTCGTTGCAGGCTTGATGTTCGGCGTCTGGGCA
>Ga0308160_10003386_pt1 | contig 18016 bp, 15 predicted proteins | sample PhyFR1_FD_201036 | JGI IMG/M metagenome (GOLD analysis project Ga0308160, IMG submission 201036) | Phyllosphere microbial communities from UC Gill Tract Community Farm, Albany, California, United States - DLSLF.R1 | ecosystem: Host-associated > Plants > Phyllosphere > Unclassified | place: USA...
GGGCCCTTAGGCAGCATGCCTTTGACAGCCTTTTCCAGGGCGCGGCCCGGGAAGCGCTGTTGCATTTTCAGGAAGTTGGTTTCGTAGATACCGCCCGGGTAGCCCGAGTGACGGTAGTAGGTCTTCTGGGTGGCTTTCGTGCCGGTCACGCGCAGCTTGCCTGCGTTGACGACGACGATGTAGTCACCGGTATCGACGTGCGGAGTGAATTCTGGCTTGTGTTTGCCGCGCAGTCGGAGTGCCACTTCGCTGGCAACACGTCCGAGGACCAAGTCCGTCGCGTCAATCACGAACCAGTCGCGCTGGACTTCATGGCCCTTAGCGGAAAAAGTTTTCATGTTGACTTCCTAATATAGGTAAATTGCTCAAATGGCGGTTCCGCAATTGTTGCTGCGGACTCTTCCTTATTATCTTTTCCAGAGCAAATGGAAAGCCAGCGATGATACCTCAACTGACTACTCTCGGTCAAGGCAGCGCCATGGCGCCTGTGGCATCCCGGCCTCCTTCCCTGCCGATTCCGGACCATAGGATGACATTCAACAAGCAAACCCTTGCGTAGCGGGCTAGACTCAGCTCAACCATTCCCAGGCGAAACAACTTGTTGACGATAGAAACGATAGCAAATTACTATTGATCAACTATCTGAGGAGTCTTCGTGAACCCACGTTTTATCCTGTCCTCCCTGCTGGCCCTGCTGTGCACGGCCGGAACGGCGGCTGGCGCAGCGGCCGCTCCCGAGCCGGCACGTCCGGCGGCGCCAGGCGCACCGGCGGCCCGCGGCTGCCACCTGCCCGGCAGCGAAGATGCACTGCGCTGCTTCGCCATCTCCGTGCCGCTCGATTACGCCAAACCGGCCGACGCCAAGCTGAAGATCCACGTCACCGTCGCCCCTGCCTTCCGCGAAGGCGCCCGGCCCGACCCGCTGTTCGTGCTGGCCGGCGGCCCCGGCCAGGCCGGCAGCGACGTCATCGTGACCCTGAATACCGCCTTCCGGCGCGTGCGTGCGACGCGCGACATCGTCTTCATCGACCAGCGCGGCACCGGCCTGTCGGGCAAGCTCGATTGCGAAAGCCGTCCCGAACACGAGACGATGAGTGACGCCGAACAGGAAGCCGAGATCCACCGCTGCATCAAGAACAGCCGCGTCCCGTTCGCCGCCTACACCACGCTGAACGCGGCGCGCGACCTCGAGCAGGTCCGGCGCGCGCTCGGCTACCAGAAAGTCAACGTCTGGGGCGGGTCCTACGGCACCCGCCTCGGCCAGGCTTATGCGCGCGCCTATCCCGCCAGCGTGCGCGCGCTGATCCTCGACGGCGTCGCCGCGCCCGACCAGGTCATCCCGGCCGGCGGACGCGACGGCCAGGCCGCGCTCGACAAATTGTTCGAGCACTGCGCCAAGGATGCCGGCTGCCACAAGGCCTACCCGAACCTGCGCGCCGAGTTCGAGAACCTGGCCGCGCGCGCCGATGCCGGCATCAAGCTTTCGCTGAGCGATCCGCGCACCGCGAAGCCGGTCAATATCACGATGTCGGGATCGCGCTTTGCCAGCACCGTCCACAGCATCCTGTATTCCCCGGCCGACGCCCGGCGCCTGCCCTTCCTGATCCACAGCGCGTACCAGGGCCGCTGGGAACCCTTCGTCGCGCGCCAGAACCTGATGGGCGACTTCGCCGGCGACGAGGGCGGCATGGCTTTCCTGCTACACCTGGCCGTGGTCTGCGCCGAGGACGTGCCGCGCATGACGGCAAGCCTGATGAAGGACGAGGACGCGCTGATCACGCGCCCCTGGGCTGGACGCATGCCGGCCATGTGCAAGTCGATGAACGTGCCGCCGGTGCCCTACGCTCCGCCCAGCATGATCGAGGCGCCCGCCCTGCTGCTTTCGGGTGCGCTCGATCCGGTCACGGCGCCGCGCCGCGCCGAAGCCGCCGCCCGTTACATGCGCAGCGCGCGCCAGGTGGTGGTGCCGAATGTCGGCCACGGCGTCTCGCAGCTCGGCTGCGCGCCGCGCCTGCTGCGCGAATTCCTCGACAAGCCGGGCGCCGCGCTGGACGCCAAATGCCTGTCCGAGATCCCGCCTCCGACCTTCCAGCTCGGCAGCGCCGGGCCGCAACCCTGAATCGAATCTCTTATGACGAGTTTAAGATGATTAATGTTCACGATGTACGTAAGCAGTTCGGCGACGTCCAGGCCCTCGGCGGCGTCAGCTTCAGCGCGCGCGACGGCCAGATCACGGCCCTGCTCGGCCCCAACGGCGCCGGCAAGACGACGCTGCTGCGCACCCTGGTCGGCCTGCTCAAGCGCGACCACGGGACCATCGCCATCGACGGCGTCGACCCGGAACGCGATCCGCTCGCGGTGCGCCGCAACATCGGTTTCCTGACCGACCAGTTCGGCCTCTACGAGCGCCTGTCCACGCGCGAATACCTGAGCTATTTCGGGGAACTGAACGGCATGGGCGGCGCGGCGCTGAAAAGCCGCATCGACGAAGTCTCGGACCTGCTGTCGATGGACGACATCCTCGAGCGCCGCACCAAGGGCTTCTCGCAGGGGCAGCGCATCAAGGTGGCGCTGGCGCGCACCCTGCTGCACCGTCCGCGTAACCTGCTGCTCGACGAACCGAGCCGCGGCCTGGACGTGATGAGCACGCGCGCGCTGCGGCGCGCCCTCTCAGCCCTGCGCGAGGACGGCTGCTGCGTCATCATGGCCACCCATGTGATGCAGGAAGTGACGCACCTGTGCGACGACGTGATCGTGATCGCCAAGGGCCACACGGTAGCCCAGGGCACGCCGCACGAGCTGTGCCGGCGCACCGGCATCCAGAACCTGGAAGACGCCTTCGTCAGCCTGGTCGGCGAAGAAGGGATCGCAGCATGAAGCCGGCCTTCCTGACCGTCTTCCTCAAGGAGATGCGCGAGACCCTGCGCGAAAAACGCACCGTCGGCCTGCTGGTGCTGTTCACGGTAATGTATCCGGTGATGTTCGGCATCCTGATGCAGCAGCTGATCGACCGCGCCACCCGCTCCGAACGCGAAGGCATCGAGCTGGCGGTGATCGGCGCCAGCCAGGCCCCGACCCTGATGGCCCAGCTCAAGCAGAAGAACATCACGGTGCGCGAGAGCGCCGCGCTGGACGAGCCGGCCATCGAAGCCCTGCTCCAGAAGGGCAAGGTCGTGGGCGTGCTGCGCCTATCCGACAAATTCACCGAGAACTACGCGGCGATGCGGCCCGCGCGCATCGAGCTGTGGTATGACTCGGCCGCCGAAAAGAACGGGCAGCGGCGCGAAGTCGAGGACGTGCTCGAGGCCTATGGCAGCAACGTGGCCAGCGCGCGCCTGCTGGCGCATGGCGTGTCGCCGGCGACGCTGGCGCCGATCCAGGTGCAGCGCTACGACACCGGTACCAATGCCTCGCGCTCGGCGGGCCTGATCGGCGGCATGCTCAGCATGCTGTTCTTCCCGGCCTTCTTCTGCGGCATGTCGGCGGCCGTGGACAGCACCGCCGGCGAACGCGAACGGCGCTCGATGGAAGTGCTGATGGCGCAGCCCGCGCGGGCCTGGGAAATCGTGACCGGCAAATGGCTGATGGCCGGCACCCTGGCCCTGGCCGGCCTCACGCTCGAACTGCTGCTCGCGCACGTGGTCCTGGGCTGGCTGCCGCTGGAGGAACTGGGCATGTCGTGGAGCCTGAGCTGGCTCGACATCACCCTGATCTGCGTGGTCGGGCTGCCGCTGGCGCTGCTCGCGGCGGCGCTGCAGATCGCCCTCGCCATGAACGCCAAGTCGTTCAAGGAAGCGCAGAGCACCTTGAGCTTCGTGCTGCTGCTGCCGATGCTGCCGGGCGTCGTGGTCTCGATGATGGAACTGAAAACCTCGCTCTGGATGTACGCGGTGCCGATGCTGTCGAACCAGACGCTGCTGCGCGAAGTGTCGAAGGGCGTCGAGGTCGGTACCTTACCCTATGTGCTGACCTTCCTCAGCGCGGCACTGCCGACGCTGGCCATCGTCGCTTTTGCCAGCTGGCGCATGAAGAGCGAACGCTACGTGCTGGCGGTATAAGGGCCTGCCCGGCACACCGGCCGGGGCTGTCCTACAATAAGCCTTTTAGCGCGGAGAACGTACATGGAAGTCAAAGTCAGCTGGAACGGCCCCTCGGGCATGAGTTTTCGCGCCCAGACCGGATCGGGCCACATGGTGGCGATGGATGGCGCGCCTGAAGGCGGCGGCCACAACCTGGCTCCGCGGCCGATGGAGATGGTGTTGGTCGGCACCGGCGGCTGCACCGCCTACGACGTGGTCCTGATTTTGAAGCGCGGCCGCGAGAACGTGCTCGGCTGCGACGTCACCCTGCAGGCCGAACGGGCCGAGACGGACCCGAAGGTGTTCACCAAGATTAACTTCCACTTCGTGGTGACGGGGAAGAACCTGAAACCGGCGGCGGTGGAGCGTGCTGTAAAACTGTCGCACGAGAAGTACTGCTCGGCGTCGATCATGCTGGCGGCGACGGTGGAGATCACGCATTCGGTCGAGATCGTCGAAGCGGCGTAATACTGAGACGCCCGGGTATGCACCGGCACGAACGCGCGGGCATGCCCGCCCTACGTTACGCGACGGCCACGGACTGTTGCGCACCGTAGGGCGGGCATGCCCGCGCGGACGTTTGCATCGCGTTGGCTGCCGCGTTTATTTACAAATAATACGCCGTCGTCGTCATCACCTTCGCCATCGCCCGCATGGCGAGCTTGACCGGCACCGGCATCTCGGCCGCGCCCAGTTGCTGGGCGGCGTCGCCGTGGGCGACTTCATCCTGGCGCATCTGCTCCACGATCGCGCGCGACTTGGCGTCGCCGGCAGGCAGCGTCTCGAGGTGGCTGTTCAGGTGGGCTTCGACCTGGCGCTCCGTCTCGACCACGAAGCCGAGGCTGCGCGCGTCGCCCAGCTTCGCGGCGATCGTGCCCATCGCGTAGGCGCCGGCATACCAGAGCGGATTCAGTACGCTCGGCTGCGAGCCGAGTTCGGCCAGGCGCTGGGCGGTCCAGGCCAGGTGGTCTTCTTCCTCGCGCCCGGCCTGCTCGAACTGGGCGCGCATGCCCGGGCTCTGCGCGTGGCGCGCCTGCGAATCGTAGAGCGCCTGGGCGCAGACTTCGCCGACGTGGTTCACGCGCATCAGGCCGGCGCTGTGGCGCTGTTCGCGCTCGTCGAGTTCGCAATCGACGGTATTGGCTGCCGGGTTGGCGCGCGACGCCGAGGCCACGCCGCTGACGACGCGCAAGGCCTTGTCGAAGCCGACGATCAGGTCGTCGAGTGGACTGATGAAAGGATGGGCTCGCATAAATAATCTTTCGTCGCGGGAAAACCACATTATATGCGCCGTGCCTGCCCTCTGCCGCGCGGCTAAGGACGCCAGGGACGGCGCGCCCTGCTCCCGCTTTTCTGCACTCTGGCCGGCCGTTCGCACCGTGCGTCGCACGGGTCCGCCCGAGTCAGCCATTAGGGCATACAATGCAGGCGTCAAAAAAGGCTTGGCGGAAACGAAAAATGCGCCATGCAAAAGTTCACCTGGAGTCCGCATGGAATTACGCATCCGCAATTTGTCCAAGACCTACGCCAACGGCGTGGTCGCCCTGGACAAGGTCACGCTGAACATCCCGCCGGGGATGTTCGGCCTGCTGGGGCCGAACGGCGCCGGCAAGTCGACCCTGATGCGCATCCTCGCCACGCTGCAGGAATGCGATGCCGGCTCGGTCTTCCTCGACGATATCGACGTCCTCGACGAAAAGGACGAAGTGCGCCGCATGCTCGGCTACCTGCCGCAGGATTTCGGCGTCTACCCGAAGGTCACCGCCTACGAGCTGCTCGACCATTTCGCCCAATTGAAAGGCATCGCCAGCAAGGGGCGGCGGCGCGAAGTGGTGGACGGCCTGCTCCAGCAGACCAATTTGTTCGAAGTGCGCCACCAGAAGCTGGGCACCTTCTCGGGCGGCATGCGCCAGCGCTTCGGCGTCGCGCAAGCCCTGATCGGCGACCCGCAACTGATCATCGTCGACGAGCCCACCGCCGGCCTCGATCCGCAGGAACGGGTGCGCTTTCATAATCTGCTGTCCGACATCGGCGCCGACAAGACGGTGCTGCTGTCGACCCACATCGTGTCCGACGTGGCGGATTTGTGCGCCAACATGGCGATCATCAACAAGGGCCGCGTGCTGCTGTGCGGCGAGCCGGCGCGCCTGATCGACGACATCGAGCCGCACATCTGGGCGCGCTTCGTCGACAAGGCGGACCTGCCGCTGTTCCAGAAGCAGCACACGGTGATCTCGACGCGCCTGCGCACCGGCCGCACCCTGATCCACGTGTATGCAGAAAACGATCCGGGCATGGGCTTCGAGGAAACCCAGGCCAGCCTCGAGGATGTGTATTTCGCCACCATCGCCGGCCGCCACGAGTTCCAGGCCGGGAACTGCTGAACGATGGCCGCGCTGCTTTCCATCGTCCGCTTCGAACTGCGCGGGCGCTTCAGGCAGGTTTCGACCTGGCTCATCTTGTTTGCCTTCGTCGCCCTGGCGATGCTGTGGACGGCCGCCGCCGGCGGTGTCTTCAAGGATAACGTCGTTGCCTTCGGCACCCGGGTGCTGATCGACGGGCCGCGCCAGGTGGCGCTGTCGGTCGCCTTCCTCGGCTGTCCGGCCGTCGTCGTGATGGCGGCCATCATGGGACGCTCGGTCCAGCAGGACTTCGAGCACGGCATGCACCACTTCTTCTTCAGTGCGCCGATTTCGAAAGCGGCCTATGTGTTCGGGCGCTTCCTCGGCGCCTGGCTGGCGCTGGCCTTCCTGTTCGCCGCGATCCCGTTCGGCGCCTGGCTCGGCAGCCTGTTGCCGGGCATCGACGCCGAACGTGTCGGCGCCGCCAGCGTGCAAGCCTACGTCCTGCCCTGGCTGCTCACGCTGTTGCCCAACCTGTTCATCTTCGGCGCGATCTTCTACGTGCTGGCGGCGCTGACGCGGCGCATGCTGCCCGTGTACGTCGCCAGCATCGTCCTGATGGTCGGCTACACGATCGCGCCTTCTCTGGCGCGCGACTTCGACTATAAAACCCTGGCCGCGCTGATCGATCCCTTCGCCACCACGTCGCTGCTGCGCCTGACCGAATACTGGCCGACCGCCGAACGCAACGCGCGTCCGGTCCTGCTTGAGGGCGTGTACCTGGCCAACCGCCTGATCTGGTGCGGCTTCGGCCTCGTCGTCCTGCTGCTCGGCTACTGGCGCTTCCACCTGGTGGGGCTGCTGGAGTCGCGCGGCTTCGAGCCGCGCGGCCCGAGCGACGCCGCACCGGTCCTGTCGCAGGCCGCGGTGAATACGCGCGAACGGCCCGACTTCGCGCGGCGCAGCCTCACCCGGCTGCTGGCGCAGGAAGCGGCGCTGCACCTGCGCCAGTCGGTGGCGACGCTGCCCTTCGCACTGATCGCGCTGGCCGGCATGGCCCTGATCGCGGTCGGCAGCTTCGACCTCGGCCACTTGCACGGCGCGCGCACCTATCCCGTCACCTGGCAGATGCTCGAACTGGTCGGCGCCGTGTTCTCGACCTACATCCTGGTCGTCACCGCCCTGTATGCGGGCCAGCTGGTGTGGCGCGAACGCGATGCGGGAACCGGCCAGCTGTTCGACGTGCTGCCGGTGCCGGGCTGGCTGGCGCCGCTGGCAAAAACCCTGGCCCTGGTGGCGATCCAGGCGCTGCTACTGTTCGGCGCGATGCTCACCGCGATGCTGTGCCAGCTGCTGCGCGGTTATTTCGGGCTGGAGCCGGGCCTGTACCTGCAGACCCTATTCACGATCCTGCTGCCGCAATACGTGTTATTGGCCGTGCTGGCGGTCACGGTGCAGGCGCTGTGCGGCCGCAAATACCTCGGCTACGCCCTGCTCGTGGTCCTGGTGGTGGCGGCCATCGCGCTGCAGGGACGCGGCTATGATCATCCGCTGCTGGTCTACGCCAGCTTCCCGCAGCTCGACTACTCGACCATGAACGGCTATGGCTACCAGCTGCTGCGCGAACGCATGCTGCTGCTGTACTGGGGCGGTGCCGCCCTGATGCTGCTGGTCGCCGCCGTGGTGCTGTGGCCGCGCGGCGTGAACGCCGAACTGCGCAGCCGCCTGCGCCTGGCGCGCCAGAGCCTGACTCTGCCCATCCTCGCCGCCTTCGGCACCGGCCTGCTGGTGTTCGCCGCGACCGGCGCCCTGCTCTGGTACGAGCTGGACGTGGCCGGCAACTACCGCACGGCGCGCGCGCTCGAAGCGCGCAGCGCCGCCTACGAAACCCTGTATCGCCGCTACGCCCGGCTGCCGCAGCCGCAACTGACCACCGTCGACCTGCGCGTCGACCTGTATCCGCGCAGCCGCACCCTGGCGGTGCAGGGCCATTACCAGTTTGAAAACCGCAGCGGCGCGCCGCTGTCCGACCTGATCCTGTACCAGCAGCCGGGCATGGACATCGCAAGCCGCCTGTCGCAGCCGGCCAGGCTCATTACCAGCGACCGCGAACGCGGCTTCTTCCACTACCGCCTGGCGCGGCCGCTGGCGCCGGGTGCACGCATGGCGCTGGCCTTCGAACTGAGCGCGGCACCGGGCGGCCTGCTCGGCATCGGCAGCGATACGCCGGTGAGCGCGAACGGCAGCTATCTCACCAGCGAGGCGCTGCCGCGCATCGGTTACCAGGCCGCGGCCGAACTGATCGATCCGCGCGACCGCCGCCGCCATGGCCTGCCGCGCAGGACCGCGCCGGTTGCGGCGCCGGCCGGACAGATCGCCTTCAGCACCGTCGTCGGCACCGCCGTCGACCAGGTGGCGGTGGCGCCCGGCACGCTGGAACGCGAGTGGATCGCCAGCGAGCGGCGCTACTTCCATTACCGCTCCGACGGCGCCATGCCCAACGAATACGCGATCGCCTCGGCGCGCTATGCGGTACGCCACGAGCGCTGGCAGGACGTCGCCATCGACGCCTATTTCACGCCCGGCCACGAGGCCAACGTCGAACGCCTGCTGCGCGGCGCCAGCGCCGCCCTCGACTACGGCACGCGCCAGTTCGGCCCCTACGGACAGCACGACCTGCGCCTGGTCGAGACGCCGCGCCAGAGCGGGCGGGCGCAGGCCTTCCCCGGTATGCTGGCCCTGCCGGAGCACGGCGCCTTCATTGCGCGTGCCGACGGCAAGAGCGGCGGCAGCATCGATTACCCTCTCTACACGGCGGCCTACACCACCGCGCACCAATGGTGGGCGCGCCAGCCGGGCGGCGCCCTGCTGGCCGATACCCTGGCCGAATACACGGCGCTAATGGCGGTGCGCCGCACGGCCGGCAGCGCGGCGATGCGGCGCTACCTGCGCGAGGACATGCGCTCCTACCTGGTCGGCCGCGCACTGTCCGCCAGCCGCGAACGGCCCCTGCTCGACTACGTGGACGAAACCTGGCTACGCCGCAGCAAGGGGGGACTGGCGCTCTACCTGCTGCAGGACGTGCTGGGCGAAGAACGGGTGAACGGCGTGCTGCGCAACCTGGCGGCGCGCACCGGTCCCAAGCCGTCCGACATGGCGACGCTGGCGGCGGCCTTGCGCGCGGTGGCGCCGCCGGACAAGGCCTACCTGGTGCGCGACCTGTTCGAGGACATCGTTCTGTACGAGAACCGCGCCGATAGCGCTGTCGCCCGCCCGCTGGCCGACGGCCGCTTCGAAGTCACGCTGCGCGCCAGCGCCGCCAAGCTGCGCGCCGGCGCCTCGGGCGAACAGGATCTGCCGCTGGCCGACTATATCGAATTCGGCGTCGACGACCGTGCAGGCAATCCGCTGCTGCGCGAACGGCGCCTGGTCACAAGCAAGAACCAGACTTTGAGCTTTGTCGTGACAGGCCGTCCGGGACGGGCCGGCATCGACCCGGACCACAAGCTGATAGACAAGAAGCCAACGGATAATATGGTTGTTGTCGACAACGAGTAAAACTCGCGTTAATATCGAACTCACTATTCTTGTGAGGTTTACCGATGTCGACCATGCTTGCCGAAGTGTGCGAAAAAATCCAGCTCCTGAATGCCGACGAAAAGCATGAGGTGCTGCGCATCCTGTTGCAAGACATCGATGGCCCCGCCGACCAGGATGCCGACGAAGCGTGGCGCGACGAAGTCGTGCGCCGCGTGAAGGCGATCCGCAATGGCGAAGCCGCGATCCGCGCGCTGCAGGATTGGCAGGAGTGAGCCCTTCGGCCAGGGACGCCGCGATGCGCGCGACCTGGTCTTATCCGAATCGGGTAACGGTATAAACAGAATACCGAATAACACCGAACAAAAAAAACCGCGATCCGAGGATCGCGGTTTTTTTATGTCACCTTGCAGGGATTACTTCTTGGCAGCGGCGGCGCGCTTGGCAGCCGGCTTGGCGGCGGCTTTCTTCGCAGCCGGCTTGGCGGCAGCTTTAGCCGCCGGCTTCTTCGCCGCCTTGACTGCGGCGGCTGCGCCCTCGCCTTCACCACCCTCGGCATCGTTCGCCGCTGCGGCCTTACCCTTGGCTGCCGGCTTGCCCTTGCGTTCCTCGAACTCGAAGCTGATCTTGCCGTCCTTGGCACGCGTCAGGTAAGCCTTGAACGGACGGCGCGTACGCTGCGAAACGAAGCCCGGCAACAGGTCGGTCTTGCCCTCGTTGAGGAGCTTGGCCATCTGCTCGGGCAGGATTTCCTGCTGCAGGATGATGCGGCCGCTGCGGAAATCGCAGGTCTTCGGCTTGGCCACGCTCTTCTCGCAGACATAGGCCAGGCCCATCTCGTAGACGCCGCCGAAGCATTTCGGGCACGGTCCCAGCGCGGTCTGGCCGGTGAAGTCGACGCCTTCGCCCTCTTCGCCCTCGGCCTGGTCCTGGCCGAAGTCGAATTCCAGCTTGAAGTTGCCGATTTCCTCGTCGCGCACGATGCGCAGGATGGCCGCGAACGGACGCCCCATCTTCGAACGGAAGCCCTGCAGCGGACCGATGGTGCGCTTCTCCAGCAGCTCTTCGACTTCCTCGATCTCGAACTGGCGGCTGCCCGGCGTCTTGCTCATCGAGAAGTCGCACTTGGTGCAGGCGAAGCGGCGGTAGTTTTCCTTGACCACGCCGGCGCAGTTCGGGCACGGCGTCTTCAGGGTGGCGTACTCGCCGGGAATCGTGTCGTTGTCGTATTCCTTGGCGCGCTTGACGATGATTTGCGTCATCTGCGCGATCTCGCGCATGAACTCTTCGCGCGAAATCTTGCCCTTCTCCATCTGCGACAGCTTGTATTCCCACTCGCCGGTCAGTTCCGGCGCCGTCAGTTCGTTGACGCCCAGGCCGCGCAACAAGGTCATCAGCTGCGACGCTTTCGCCGTCGGGATCAGTTCGCGTCCTTCGCGGATCAGGTATTTCTCGGTCAGCAGGCCTTCGATGATGGCCGCGCGCGTCGCCGGCGTACCGAGGCCCTTGCCGGCCATCGCGTCGCGCAGTTCATCGGAGTCGACCAGCTTGCCGGCGCCTTCCATTGCCGACAGCAGCGTCGCTTCGCTATAGCGCGCAGGCGGTTTCGTGACCAGGCCGTTGGCGGTGATCTTGTCGGTCAGGACCTTCTCGCCTTTCGCCACCGGCACCAGCGTGGCGCCGTCCTTGTCGTCGCCCGTGGTGTCCTTGCCGTAGATGGCCAGCCAACCCGGGTTGGTCATGACCTTGCCTTCGGTCTTGAACTGGTGGCCCGAGACTTCGGTGAAGCGGGTCGTGACCAGGAACTCGGCCGGCGGGAAGAAGACGGCCATGAAGCGGCGCGTAACGAGGTCATACAGCTTTTGTTCCGGCTCGGTCAGGTTCTTCGGCGCGACACCGGTCGGGATGATCGCGAAGTGGTCCGAGATCTTGGTGTTGTCGAAGATGCGCTTGTTCGGCTTGACCCAGCCGTTCTTGCTGATCTGCTTGGCGAACTGGTGGTAGTTATGGTTCTCGGCCAGCGATTCCATGGTCGACTTCACGGTGCCGATGTAGTCCTCCGGCAGGTGGCGCGAATCGGTACGCGGATAGGTCAGCACCTTGTGCTTTTCGTACAGCGCCTGGGCCAGGCCCAGGGTGTTCTTGGCCGAGAAGCCGAAGCGGCCGTTGGCCTCGCGCTGCAGCGAGGTCAGGTCGAACAGGGCCGGCGCCATCGAAGTGGTCGGCTTCGATTCCTCGGTGACGACGCCCTGCTTGCCGCGGCAGGCGGCGGCGATCGAATCGGCGGCCGTCTTGCTCCACAGGCGCTCGGCGCGCTTTTCCGGATCGTTCTCGTCCTTCTTGAAATTCTGGTCGAGCCAGCGCCCTTCGTAGACGCCGGCGGCGCACACGAATTCCGCGCGCACTTCCCAGTAATCGCGCGGGACGAATTTCTTGATCTTTTCCTCGCGCTCGACCACGATCGACAGGGTCGGCGTCTGCACGCGGCCCACGGTCGTCAGGTAGAAGCCGCCCTCCTTCGAGTTGAAGGCGGTCATGGCGCGGGTGCCGTTAATGCCGATCAGCCAGTCCGCTTCCGAACGGCAGCGCGCGGCATCGGCCAGCGGCAGCATTTCCTCGTCGCTGCGCAGGTTGCGGAAGCCTTCGCGGATCGCGGTCGGCGTCATCGACTGCAGCCACAGGCGCTTGACAGGCTGCTTGGCCTTCGCGTTCTGCGCGATCAGGCGGAAGATCAATTCACCTTCGCGGCCCGCGTCACATGCGTTGATCAGGGTGGAGACGTCCTTGCGTTTGATGAGCTTGTTCAGCACCTTGAGGCGCGATTCCGTCTTGGCGATCGGATTCAGCGCGAAGTAAGGCGGAATCATCGGCAGGTGGGTAAAGCTCCATTTGCCGCGCTTGACGTCGTATTCCTCGGGCACCGCGATTTCCAGCAGGTGGCCGACGGCGGACGACAGGATGTATTCGTCGTTTTCGAAATACTCATCGTGCTTCGTGAAGCCGCCCAGCGTCTTCGCGATGTCGTTCGCGACAGATGGCTTCTCGGCGATGATGAGGGTTTTGGTCATAGGGTTCTCGTCTTACTTATATATATTGTTTGGCCTGCGCATCATACATGCTTTAGCGAAACGGTCAGCAACGCGACACGATCTAATGTCTTGGTAGTAACAGTCTTAAATGAGCGGCCAATGATAAGCGCGTTATCGCGCTGTTCGCAAGTAGGCTCTGCACCTTCCTTGTGCAGCGCGCCATCGGACGCACGGCCGTGGCGCGTCCGCAACGCGAGCATATTTAATTATCCGTGGGCGCTTTCCTACAGCCTCGCATCCGACATTCCGATACAAGCGGACCGGGTCGGCGCGCATGATCGGCCCTGTTGGCGCCCACGCGCCGTTTCAGGAGGATCGACCATGAGCGACAAACACAAGGGCATGGTAAACGAGCACGGCCGCAGTGTCCGGCGCGAAAAGATGGTGCCGGTGGCGCCCGAAAGCCAGCAGGGCAAATCGCCCGGCTCCGGTGCGGGCAACCGCCAGTCGGATGTGGGGCTCGGTTCGCAGGCCGGCAAGATGCAGGCGACCGACGCCGGTTCGCGCGGCGGGCCGGGCTCGCAGAGCGGCGGCCGCAGCGCACGCCAGCAGGGGCAACGAATGCAGGCCCAGGCGGAAGCGGACCGGCTCGGCATGTCGCAGCAATCGGGTGCCGGCGGCCTCGAGCAGCGCCAGCATGCCGGTTCCCAGGAATCTGGCCTGGGTGCGGGATCGCAGCAATCGGCCGGCGCCGGATCGGGCGGACGCGGCCATCCGGAACAGCCGGGCTCGGACTACGGCGCCGGACTGGCGGGCACGGACAAGAAGCGCTGAGTCGTCCGTGGCTTCCCTGGCTGGCACGACAGCCGGCCAGGGACATGATGTTGCCAATTAAATCGCTTGCAATTAGATAGCGCGCGATCTAAACTGCATGCATGACAAGCAAATCCGCCAAGAACGACGCGCTGTTGCGCCTCGACAGCCAGCTCTGTTTCGCCCTGTACTCGGCCAACCTGGCCATGACCAAGGTGTACCGGCGCCTGCTGGCCGACCTGGGCCTGACCTATCCGCAATACCTGGTGATGCTGGTGCTGTGGGAAGGCGACGGCGTCACCGTTTCCAGCCTGGGCGAGCGCCTGTTCCTGGATTCGGCCACGCTGACACCGCTGCTCAAACGCCTGCAGGCTGCCGGGCTGGTGCTGCGCGAGCGCGGCCTCGAAGACGAGCGCCAGGTGCTGGTCAGCCTGACGGACGCGGGACGCGCGCTGCGCAGCAAGGCGCGCGCGGTACCGGAAGGCGCGTTTTGCGCATCCGGTTGCAAGCCCGAGGAATTGCAGGCGATCCGGCGCGACCTGGAACAGTTGCGCGCCAGCCTGGCGCAACACAGTTAAGCGGCTTGCGGCCCTGCCTCTGGCGGCAGGGCCGGATTTTGCAGTACACCTGCGCGCATTTAAGTAGTGCGCGATTTAATCGACAGCGACCTGTTTCGTGGTGCGGCGCTGCCTTCTGATGACCACGCTTTTGGAGAACAACATGTCCCTCGAAAAAACCTTGTATGTCGCCCACGCAACCGCCACTGGGGGCCGCGACGGCCGCGCCGTGTCGTCCGACGAGCAACTCAACGTCTCCCTGTCCACGCCACGCGAGCTGGGCGGCGCGGGCGGCGCCGGCACCAATCCGGAACAATTGTTCGCGGCCGGCTATGCAGCCTGCTTCATCGGCGCCTTGAAATTCGTGGCGGCAAAAGAAAAGGTGGCATTGCCGGCCGACACCTCGATCGCGGCCGACGTCGGCATCGGCCCGCTGCCGACCGGCTTCGGTATCGAAGTGACACTGAATGTCTCAGTTCCCGGCATGGCGCGCGAGCAGGCCGAAGCGCTGGTGCACAAGGCGCACGTGGTCTGCCCCTACTCGAACGCAACGCGCGGCAACATCGACGTGACGCTGAACATTGTCTGAGATGACGTTGGCGCTGTGAGGCAATAGCTCCACAGCAAGCGTACAAATGAAAACTGCCGCAATTGCGGCAGTTTTTTTTTGAATCTGTGTCGATGTTTAATGCAGTTGACGTGGAATCTGTTCGTCGTCGGAACCGAACAGATCGTCGAAGATCAGCGCATCCGGTTCCTTGTTCTGGCTCCACATCATCATCAGCACGATGATCTTCAGCTTGCTCAGGGTGACAGGCGATTCGTCCACCGCGAGCGCGCGCTCGATGACGATTTCGCGCTGCAACGGCGTGAGCAGTTTGGCGCTCTCGAGGAACTGGATGAAACCGATCGCGGCGCTGCCGAGCTCGTTGTATTCCTCGTCCACGTAGTAGCGCGTGCCGGTGGAGGCGACGACGTCGGCCAGCTCTTCGCCCGCCATTTCAGTAAGACCCGTGAGCCAATCGATGGCTTCGCAAATCTCGAAGTCGTCGAAACCGACGGCGGAGAGTTTGCGTGCCAGTGCCGCCGGCTCGGGGCAGGCTTCGGGACGATAGTACGTCTCGTAGAGATAGACCAGGATGTCGAACATAGTGACGCTACTGTAGCAGCTAAGCTCGTACAGGTACAAGCTTGCTGCGTGTGTGCGCATCCCTGGAAGAAATTTCGTCGTTTTTCGGCCTTATCGGTTCATATAGGCTTGTGAGTAATTATCGAAAACATGCGTCTTTTTAATATTCTATTCGGGGCGCATTAAACGATTACTCTTTGCACTTTTCCGCCTGGCAGACGTTCGATCATGCCGGCCATTTCGAGCGCCAATAAACCCATGCTTAATTGACCGATGTTCGTATCGAGTCGTTCCAATAAGGCGTCGACATCGAGTGCTTCGTGTCCGAGTTGCGCAAGCAATTCCGTGCAATTGGATTCGGTCGGCAAAGCCTGCGTACCGGAAGGCGCGGTGCTTGCAAGCGGCAACATTTGCATCGCTTCGAGCACTTCGTTCACGGTCTCCACCAGGCGCGCGCCATCGCGTATCAGTTGATGACATCCCCTGGCCAGCGGCGCGTGAATCGAGCCGGGCAAGGCGAACACCTCCCTGCCCTGTTCGGCGGCCACGCGCGCGGTAATGAGCGAACCCGATTGCGCAGCGGCCTCGATCACGAGCACGCCGGAAGACAAGCCGCTGATGATGCGATTGCGGCGCGGGAAGTTGCCGCTGCTCGGAGGCGTGCCGAGCGCATACTCGCTGACGATGCAGCCCTCATTGGCAATGCGTTCGGCGAGTGCGCGATTGCGTGCCGGATAGAACAGGTCGGCGCCGGTGCCGACCACGGCGATCGTCGAACCGGTGCCGCGCAATGCGCCTTCGTGCGCCGCGGCATCGATGCCCAGCGCCAGGCCGGACACGACGCAGACACCGGCATCGGACAGTGCCCCCGCGAAGGCGCCCGCATTTGCCTTGCCCTGCGCGGTGGCATTGCGGCTGCCGACGATGGCCAGCGCCGGACGCGCAAGCAGATCGATGCGCCCTTTTATATAGAGTAGCAGCGGCGGATCGGGAATGTTGGCGAGTGCTTGCGGGTAAGCCGCGTCGCCCAGTACCAGCACATGGTGCATCGACGCCGCGAGCCAGGCGAGCGTGGTGTCGATCAATGTGCGCGTGGCGCTTGAAGGCGGCGCGCACAGCGTGCTCGCCAGCGCCGGTCCTACGTACGCAGCCAGCGCGGCGTGGCCGGCCTGAAAAATGGCCCCCGGCGTACCGAAGGCCTCGAGCAGCTGGTGCGCAGTCCGCAGCCCCACCCCGCGTGCGCCGTCCAGGCGCAGCCAGTCGGTGAGCAATGCAATACGGCTGGCGGGGATGGGGTCCGTGTCCTGCACGGTGGATTTACTCCGGTGATTTCGCCACGTCGCCGACTTCGACCGGCGCCGTCACTTGCATGATCAGGCCGTAGGAAACGCGCCCGAACACTCGGAAGATGAACAGGCTGCCATATTGTTCATCGGGAAGCTTCATCGTGGCCCGCTTCAATCCGAAGAATCCCTTGCTGCCTTCCGGATCGGCGACCACCTTCCCGAAATGATAGAGCTGCAAAACCGAGCCGACATCGAGTCCGTCAATCGAACCACGGTTGACAGTGACGACCTGGCTCTGCCCGGCGTAGGTGACGCCGGAATAGATCGACATCACGCGCGCGTCGATGTTGGTTTGCGGCGCATGCGGCACGTAGTTGCGCACGGCCGGCGGCGCCGCCGGGATCAGGCGGTCGCCGACGCCCATCTCGCTGACCGAGCTCGCCACCGTCATCGTGTGCACGTCGACGCCGGGCGCGGCCGCTTTCACCAGTTTCACGGTGCCGACATAGGCGGCCTCGTGCGCCAGCACGGCGCCGGTCTGCGGATCCTTCAAGGCGGTGCCCGGGCGGAACACCTGGAATTCGGTGGCGCCCTGCAGGTCGCCGCGCACGTAGACGCGGTCGCCCGTGCCGAGGTAGAGGTGGCCTTCCTGCGAGGCGGCGATGCGCGGCGCGCCGGCCAATGCATCCTTTTCGATCACGAGCGGCTGGGTGAGATAAGGTTCGATCGCGCCGGCCGGGATGGCATCGATCGCGCCGCGCTCCAGGCCTTCGCTGCGTACCTGCGGCGACAGGCGCAGCAGGGGCGCATCGCTGCCGTCGTCGCCGCTGCCCGGCTTGTTCAGCGAGAGGCGGCCGCGTGCGCGGTCGAAGTAGACGATCTGGCCCGGATAGATCCAGTGCGGGTTGCGGATTTCTTCACGGTTCATGCCCCAAACCTGGGGCCAGCACCAGGGATGCTCGAGGAAGGCGCCCGAAATATCCCACAGGGTATCGCCCTTGACGACGCGGTGCTGGTCCGGCGCGTTCGGTTTGAAGCGGCATTCGGCAGCCTGGACAGGGCCGGCGAAGGCACACGCGACAAGCGCTGCGGCTGCAGCGCGGGTCACGACTGTGCTAAAATTTTTCATTGAAGACGTCCGTAAAATGCGGCATTGACAACGGAATTGCTGGCTGCGCCAATCGCTCGGCCAGCCACGGCGCAAGAGACAGAAGGCTCGCACTCCCGAACCGCACCGGCGGATC
>Ga0308160_10003387_pt1 | contig 18015 bp, 17 predicted proteins | sample PhyFR1_FD_201036 | JGI IMG/M metagenome (GOLD analysis project Ga0308160, IMG submission 201036) | Phyllosphere microbial communities from UC Gill Tract Community Farm, Albany, California, United States - DLSLF.R1 | ecosystem: Host-associated > Plants > Phyllosphere > Unclassified | place: USA...
GGCACGCGTGACCTGCGGCGAGAAGGTCAGCCTGCTGTCGGAAAACGAGTCGACCTACATCCCGATCGGCATGAACCACCGCCTCGAGAACCCGGGCAAACTGCCGCTGCACATCATCGAAGTGCAGTCCGGCAGCTACCTCGGCGAGGATGACATCGTGCGTTTCGAAGACATCTACAAGCGCTCGTAATCGATTGCGCGGCTGGACGAAAACGGACGGTAACGTCCGTTTTTTTTCGCCTGGCTCAATCAAGGTTTCCGGGTCAACAGTGTGAAGCCCCGCGCAGGTGGGGCATACAATAAGCCTTCAGTGTAAGCCCTCAGTGAACCCCGTCAGGAGGTAATCATGAAGACGCTTGTTGCTGCCGCTTTGCTGGCGCTGGCTGCCGTCGCGCCGGTCTCGGCCCAGACCGGCGGGCCGCCGCTGGACCCCGTGCTCGAGGGCCAGCTCGAACGCTGGCTGGGTGCCGGCGACCAGATTTTCGAGAACGTCTACACGCGCCAGGGTGCGCTTGACACGTCCCTCGACTTTCATGCCGCCGCCGACAACCGCGGCCCGACCTTCACGCTGCTGCGCGTGAGCGATCCGGCAGGCAAGGCCTGGCTGGTGGGCGGCTACAATCCGCAAAGCTGGGACCAGGACGACGGCTGGCACTTCACGCCGCGCGATTTCCAGCGTACCGCGTTCATCTTCAACTACACGACGCCGGCCGTCTACCGCCAGGTGCCGAGCGGCTTCGAGCTGCCGAGCCAAGGCAGCTTCCAGACCTTCAATGCGCCCGACCAGGGGCCAACCTTCGGCGCCGGCCCCGACCTGTTCGTCAACGACACCCTCGACACCGCCCTGTCCTGGCGCCTGAGCTATGGCGACCCGGCCGGGGAGGGGCGCAGCATCATCGACGGTTCCGTCGGCGGCCAGTTCTTCGCCATCGATGCGCTGGAAGTGTATGCGGTCTCGCCGATTCCCGAGCCGGCCGGGGGGGCGATGCTGGCCGGAGGGCTCGGATTGCTGGCGCTGGCCGCGCGCCGGCGCCTGGCGGGGCCCGCTACCCTGACTCACGCCGCGCCCGCCTGACGGGCGGACGATGGCGCGCCTCCATCCGGGAAGGCTCGCGGCCGTGCTGGCGCTGTGCCTAGCGCCGGCCGCGGGCGCCGTGCCAGCATCGAACCCGCAGCGCGGGCTCGATGCGGAGCAGCTCGCCATCGTCATCAACGACGACGATCCCGACAGCGTCGCCATCGGCGAGGTCTACCGCAAGCGGCGCGGCATTCCAGCCGCCAACGTCGTCCATGTGCGTATCCCGGGCCGTCCCCAGGCCCTCGAGCCGGGGCGCTTCGAAGCGCTCAGGCAGGAAATCGACAGCCGCCTCGGGTCCGGGATCGAGGCCGTGCTGATGATCTGGACCGCGCCTTACAAGGTCGGCTGCCAGGGCATCACCGCGGCCTACACCCTGGGCTTCGACGCGGCCCTGTGCGCGCACCCTTGCGGCCCGGGACGGCCCAGTCGCTATTTCAATGCGCGGGGAGGGCGGCCCTACGGCGACTACGGCATGCGCCTGTCGATGCTGCTGCCGCTCGTGTCGCAGGCGCAGGCGAAAGCGCTGATCGAACGCGGCATCGACAGTCAGCCTGCGCGCGGCCGGCGCCGGGAACCGTCCCACGCCTGGTACCTGACCACCACGGAAGCGGCGCGCAATGCGCGCGCGATGTTCTTTCCCATGGCCGGCTACCTGCCGGCCTACAAGCTGACGGTGCACCGCCTGCATGCCGACGCGCTTGACGGCGCCAGCGGGGTGCTCGTCTACCAGACCGGCAAGGCGCATGTCGACAAGCTCGACACGGTGCGCTTCCTGCCCGGCGCGCTGGCGGACCACCTCACCTCGCACGGCGGCGAGCTGCTGGACAGCAGCCAGATGAGCAGCCTGCGCTGGCTGGAAGCGGGCGCCACCGCCAGCTACGGCACGGTCGGCGAACCCTGCAATCACTGGCAGAAATTTCCGAACCCATCTGTCCTGCTGCGCCACTACCTGAATGGCGACAGCGCCGTCGAGGCCTACTGGAAAAGCGTGGCCTGGCCGGGGCAGGGTGTATTTGTTGGTGAACCCCTTGCAGCACCCTTTCGGTAACAGCGACTGACATAAATTTCCCTGCGGAATCAATATGTTGTCGCCTTACCTCATCTATTGCCTAAGGCGCAATCTGGCTCGTCATAATCCTGTCAAATTCTCACAATAAACTTATTTCTAATAATAAAATGCCTATTCGCAAAGACAACAGGCAGTGCCCCTCCCACTCATTAGGAAGCCCATGAACATGCACGTTGCAACGATCACACCGGCAGGCCGCCTCACGGTCCTGGCCGCCGCATTGACCACGTTAATGGCAGGACTCTCGGGAGGCGCGTTGGCCGCGTCGCCCGATCTCGTCATCAGCCATATCTATGGCGGCGGCGCCAGCGGCGGAGCGACCTACAACCGCGACTTCATCGAGCTGTTCAACCGCGGCAGCGAGCCGGTCAGCCTGAAAGGCAAGAGCCTGCAGTACGCGTCGGCGACGGGTGCAAACTGGTCGTCTTTCGGCGTCTTGCCGGACGTGACCCTGAAGCCAGGCCAGTACTATCTGGTGGCGGGCAACGTGCAATCAGCGGGCGCCGACATCGGCACCATCGACCATAACTGGGCCATGTCGCTGGCGGCAACGGCAGGTGCCGTGGCGCTTGCCAACTCCACCGCACAGCTGACGAGCGCAACCGAAAACACGATCATCGACCTGGTCGGCTACGGAAGCGCCAGCCGCAAGGAGACCGCGAACGCGCCGGCGCCTTCGACAACGAACTCGATCCAGCGCCTGAAAGCCGGTTGCCAGGATACCGACGACAATTCGGCCGACTTCGCCGCCGGCGCCGTACCCCTGCCGCGCCGTTCCAGCACGCCGCTCAACGCCTGCGTACCGACCGGTCCGGTCATCCAGGAAATCGTCACCAACTGCCCGGCCAACCTGCAAGCGGAGCAGGGCGTGGGCGGCAGCGCGCTGTTGTCGGCGCAAGACGGCGACAGCATGGTCAACAGCATCGTGATCGAATCCGGTGCGATGGCGGGCATCAGCCTCGAAAACATCGCGCTCGCCACTAGCGCCGGCGCCAGCGCCACGGCCACCCTGCGCGTGGACGCCAGCGTCGCCGCCGGCAACTACCCGATCAGGATCGGCTTCGGCAACAGCGACGGCCAGAGCGCCAGCTGCACGGTCGCCGTGCGCGTGGCCGGCTTGCTGACGATCCCGCAGATCCAGGGCGCGGACGCGAAGAGCCCCTACAACAACAGCGTGCAGACCACCCAGGGCGTGGTTACCGCCATCGTCGGCAGCGGCTTCTTCCTGCAAGACCAGAACGGCGACGGCAACCCGGCCACCTCGGACGGCATCTTCGTGTTCGGTTCGAGCGCCGGCGTGAACGTGGGCGACCTGGTGCGTGTCACCGGCACCGTCACCGAATACACCCCGACCGGCGCGACCCGTTCCTATACCGAATTGAAGGACCTCAGCTCGGTCGGCAAGATCGGTACCGGAAGCGTCACGCCGACCAATGTCGAGATGCCGACCGACCTGGCCCGCTACGAGGGCATGCTGGTGCGCTTCACCACGCCGCTGACCGTCAACGGCAATGCCTACCTGGGCGAGCGTGGCGAACTGACGCTGTCCGTCGGCCGCCGCGAGATCCCGACCAACCGCTACGTGCCGGGTTCGCCCGAGGCGCGCGCGCTGGCGGCCGCCAATGCCGCCAACATCGTCGTCCTCGATGACGGCATCTTCGTCACGCCGACGACCATCCCTTACCTGTTCGCGGACGGCACGGTGCGCAGCGGCGACACCGTCGACGACCTGACAGGCGTGCTCGACTTCGGCGCGATGGGCGGCGGCGGCGCGGCCTTCAAGCTGCAGCCGACCGAGACGCCGCGCTTCTCGCGCACCAACGAGCGCATCCCGGCGCCAGTCGTGGCCGCCGGCAACGTGCGCGTGGCCAGCGCCAACGTGCTGAACTTCTTCACCACCTTCACCAACGGCAACGACGCCTGGGGCCGCACCGGCCAGGGCTGCAAGATCGGCAGCACGACCAGCAAGTCGAATTGCCGCGGCGCCGACAACATGGCCGAATTCGTGCGCCAGCGCGACAAGATCGTGCAGTCCTTGAGCGCCGTGAACGCCGATGTCGTCGGCCTGATGGAGATCCAGAACAACGACGACATCGCTGTCGGCTACCTGGTCGAGCAACTGAACGCCGCGATGGGCGCCGGCACCTATGCCGTCGTGCCGAAGCCGGGCGCGACCGGCACCGACGCGATCCGCGTGGCCATGATCTACAAGCCGAAGTCGGTGAGCCTGGTGGGCGGCGCGCTGTCGGACGGCGATTCGGTCAACAACCGTCCGCCGATGGCGCAGACCTTCAAGGCGGCCAACGGCGGCAAGTTCTCGCTGGTCGTGAACCACCTGAAATCGAAGGGCGGCTGCGGTGGCGCGAGCGGCGCCAATGCCGACAGCGGCGACGGCCAGGGCTGCTGGAACGGGGAGCGCGTTGAACAGGCAGCGCGCCTGCGCGACTACTTCCTGCCGCAGGTAAAGGCGGCGGCGAACGATGGCGACGTCCTGATCGTGGGCGACATGAACGCCTACGGCATGGAAGATCCGATCCGCCTGCTGAACGCGGCCGGCTACGAAAACCAGATCGAGCGCTTCGTGCGCGCGAGCGGCACGCCGTATTCGTATGTGTTCGGCGGCGAGAGCGGCTACCTCGACCATGCCCTGGCCAGCACCAGCCTCGCAAGCCAGGTGGCCGGCGTGACCGAGTGGCACAACAACGCGGACGAGCCGGAAGCGATCGACTACAACATCGAGACCGGCGGCCAGGATCCCTACCAGGCCAATCCGTATCGCGCGTCGGACCACGATCCGGTCGTCGTCAGCCTGAACCTGGCGCCGAGCTACGTCGACGTGACCGCGTCGGCCACGATCGCCCGTTCGGCCCTGATGCTCAACCGCCTCACCGGCAAGTACAGCGCCACCGTGAAGATCACCAATACGAGCACCGCCGCGCTGAACGGCCCGCTCCAGTTGTTGCTGCAGGGCCTGCCGAGCGGTGTCACGCTCGACGAGAAGAGCGGCGACCAGAACGGTGCACCCTACCTGACGCTGCCGGGCATGACGCTGGCGCCTGGGGCCTCGGTCACCGTCACGACGACCTTCACCAACCCGTCGAAGACGGCCATCACCTACACCCCGAAGCTGTTCAGCGGCACTTTCTAAGGACCTGACCCATGTTGAATCTGAAAAACCTGTTCACCCGTGCGCTGCTGGCGCTGATGCTCGTGACCGGCGCGGGCGCCGCGCTGGCGGGCCCGACCTACCACGTCACGGTCGATACGACGACGTACACGGGCACCGGCTCGCTCGACTTCTTCCTGTCGGCCTACGAGCTGTCGGAGGACAATAAGGCCTACCTGGGCAACTTCAGCGGCGATTTCACCGGCTTCACCCTGACCGAAGGCGACGCCAGTGGTGACATCGGCAGCGGCCTGGCGCTCACCACGCGCGACGGTTTTGCATTCTTCGCCCAGGGTGTCAACTTTGGCGGACGCTTCGGTTTCGATGTGCGTTTCGACCTCGCGTCCGTCGACCCGATCGGCTTCAGCGTCGGCCTGTTCAGCGATGAACTGAACGACTACCTGGGCGCGACCGGTACCGTGGTCGCCATCGAACTGGCGCCGGGCCAGCCGGACCTGGTGTCGGTGAATGCCGAGTTCGCCAGTGCCAGCGAAGTGCCGGAGCCGGCGACCCTGGCGTCGATCATGCTGGGCCTGACCCTGATGGGTTCGACTCTGCGCGCACGCCGTAAGAAATAAATCGCGCCAAATGCGTGAGCAAGGCACACCCGGCTGCGGCCCGGTGTGCCTTTTTTATTGGTGGATCAGCCCTGGCCGGCGCGGCGCATGGCGTCGATGCGGAAGGCTTCGGCGTTGCCGTCGATGATGCGCAGGCCCGCGCAGTTCTCGGCGGCGCAATCGGGGGCCGGCGTCTGGCCGACCGCGGCAGGATCGACCGAGAGGTCGACGACGCGGGTCACGGCTGCGGACTGTACAGGTGCGGACTGCACGGCTGCCGACTGGGCCGTCGGCAGGGCGCCTTCCGGCGCGGTGCCGCCGCAGGCGGTGAGGGCGGCGGCAATCAGGGTCATGCTGAAAAGGGCGGTAAGGCGGGAGGTCTTCATGATGGTTGAGGCAGGCTCGTCAGTGATGAAATCCATTGTAGCGAATATTCTTTCCAGGTATCAATTGATTTGTGGAGAGATCGGTGTAGATAGAAGATCTTGAACACAAGATAGATGCAAGATGGAAGAAGTTGAATAGTGATAGTAGGAAATATCCTGCGGGAAATGAAAAGTGCCTGGATGCACTTATTTTCGTGTACGTCGCGTCTTTGCCACAGCCGCGGACGCCGGCATGGCTCCATCATTTCGTGCTGCGTTGTTTGACGGACCGTGCGCACGCTTGACCCGCAGCGCCGCATGCGTATGATGAGCTGATGCGACAACTTGCCATTCTCTTATTGCTGGCCTGCACGGCCTGCGCCACCCGGGCCGATGGCCCGTCCTCCACGCCCGCACCGGCCCAGGCCGGCGCCGCCGCGCCGTCCGCCTCGGGCACCCTGGGGCAGATCCAGGCCCTGATCGGCAAGGCCGAGTGCAACAGCGACAGCCAATGCCAGGTGCTGCCGATCGGCGCCATGGCCTGCGGCGGGCCGGCCAGCCATCTTGCCTATTCCACCGCGAAGACGGACGCTGCCGAACTCCAGGCCCTGGCAGAACGCTACAAGGCCGAGCAGCAGTCGAACAACCAGCGCTCCGGCATGATCTCGAACTGCATGGTGGTGCCGACGCCCGTTGCCGCCTGCCGGGCGAACACCTGCCAGCTGGGCGAAACGGCGGCAGTGCGTTAGACCTTCGGAGAGGGCAGAAGCAGGGCTGTCGGGAGGGCCTATTTGGTTGCCGGAAGTATATTGCCGTGATACGCTTCACGGGTTTGATCGAATGGTCAACTCAGGAGTGTCTGGATGGATGTCGTAACCCGCAAGGCCCTGTCGTCGCGCGCGCGCGCGGGTGGATTCACGCTGCTCGAACTGCTGGTCGTGATCGTCATCATCGGCCTGCTCGCCGCCTATGTCGGTCCCAAGTATTTCTCCCAGCTCGGCAAGTCCGAGGTGACCATCGCCAAGGCCCAGATCGAGGCTTTTGAAAAGTCGCTCGACACCTACCGCCTCGACGTCGGCCGCTATCCGACTGGCGAAGAAGGCCTGGCCGCCCTGATGACGGCGCCCGCCAGCGCCGGCACCAAGTGGAACGGTCCCTACCTGAAGAAGGGCGTGCCGCCGGACCCGTGGGGCCACCCGTATCAATACCGTTCGCCTGCTGCCGCGCGAGAATACGAAATCCTGTCCCTCGGCCGCGACGGCCAGCCAGGCGGCAGCGGCGACAACGCCGACATTTCCTCGCTCTGATTTTCAGAATCACCTCACACCCGGGCACGTCTTCATGCAGTTCGCAGTTCGCACCCTCGCGCCCGACCTCTCGATCGCCAGCATCGTGGTCGATGCGCTCGACGAAGCCGACGCCCGCCGCCAGGTCGAGGCGCGCGGCCTGTTCGTCAGCGCGGTCGAGCCGAGTGGCGGCGTGCGCATGGCGCGCGCACGCGGACCGAAGCTCTCGCTGGTCCTGTTCAGCCAGGAGCTGCTCGCACTCCTGAACGCGGGCCTGGGCATCGTCGAAGGCCTGGAAGCCTTGCTGGAAAAGGAAGCCAATCCGGCCGCGCGCGGCGTGCTCGAACGCCTGCTTGCGGGCCTGCGCGAGGGCAAGCGCTTTTCCAGCGTGCTCGCCGCCCAGCCGGCGCTGTTCCCGCCGCTCTACGTCGGCATCGTGCGCGCCGCCGAAGGCACCAGCGACCTGCCGCGCGCGCTGTCCCGCTACATCGACTACCAGCAGCGCATCGACACGGTGCGTTCCAAGATCGTCAGCGCCTCGATCTATCCGGTGATCCTGCTGTGCGTGGGCGGCGGCGTCTCCGGCTTCCTGATCGGCTACGTGGTGCCGCGCTTCGCCGAGGTCTACCAGGGGGCAGGGCGCAACCTGCCCTGGATGAGCCAATTGCTGCTCGAATGGGGCCAGTTCGCGGCCCGGCACGGCGGCGCGCTCTTCCTGTGCGCGCTCGCGCTGCTGGCGCTGGCGGTAACAAGCGTGCGCCGCCTCGTTCAAAGCGGCGGCATCACGCGCCTGCTGGCGCGCCTGCCCGGCATCGGCGAACGCGCGCGCATCTACGAACTGTCGCGCCTCTACCTCACGCTCGGCATGCTGACCGAGGGCGGTATCACCATCGTGAGCGCCATCGAGACGGTGCAGCCGATGGTCTCGAACACGCTGCGCGCGGCGCTGGCCAGCGCGCGCGCCGCGATCGAATCGGGGCGGCCGCTGTCGGATGCCTTCGAGGCCAATGGCCTGACCACGCCGATCTCGCTGCGCATGCTGCGCGTGGGCGAGCGCACCGGCGACATGGGCCCGATGCTGACCCAGTCGGCCGCCTTCTACGACGGCGAGATCAGCCGCTGGATCGACCGCTTCACGCGTACCTTCGAGCCGCTGCTGATGGCGGCGATCGGCCTGGTGGTCGGCGCCATTGTGGTACTGCTGTACATGCCGATCTTCGACCTGGCTGGAGACATGTCGTGACTGTGCTCGATTCCGCGCTGCTGGCGCGCGCCCGCGTCCAGAGCCGCCAGTCGCAGCGCGCGCTGGTGGCCGAACTCGAAGCCCTGACCGGGCTCGAGCCGCGCCAGGTGGTGGCGGCGCTGGCCCAGCCCTTCGGCCTGAGCGTGATGGAGACCGCCGAGATGCTGAGCCAGGAGCCGGCCTTCGACCTGCTGCCGCTGGCCCAGGCCATGTCGCGCCACTGCGTGCTGCTGCGCGGCCCTGGTGGCCAGCTTACCGGCGTGATCGCCGACCCCTTCGACCTCGACCAGCAGACCTGGCTGGCGGCGCAGGCCGGCAGTTCGCCGCGCGCGCCGCTGCACCTGCGCCTGGCGCTGGCGGCCGACATCCAGGCCTATTTGTCGCGCCAGGAAGCCTCGGCGCGCGCGGTCGACACGCTCGCGCCCAGCAACGACAACGCCCGGCGTGACGGCAAGACCGCCGCCGTGCTCTCCTTCGCCTCGGTGTCGGAAGCGGGCAGCCCGGCCGTCAAGCTGGTCAATTCGACCCTGTACGACGCGCTCAAGGCAGGCGCCTCCGACATCCACCTCGAGAGCACGGCGACCGGCCTGGCGGTGAAATACCGCGTCGACGGGGTGCTCGATCACGCCACCAGCGTGGGCGGCATCGAGCTGGCCGAACACATCATCTCGCGTTTGAAGGTGCTGGCGGAGCTCGACATCGCCGAGCGCCGCATTCCGCAGGACGGCAGCTTCCGGGTCGAATCGGGCGGGCGCGAGATCGACCTGCGCGTGTCGATCATGCCGAGCATCCACGGCGAGGACGCCGTCATCCGTATCCTCGACAAGCGCGCCATGGTGGAAGCCTATGGCGCCCTGACGCTGGAAGCGCTGGGCTTCGATGCGCCTTCGCTGGCGACCCTGCGCCAGCTGGCCCAGGAAGCCTACGGCATGCTGCTGGTGACCGGACCGACCGGCTCGGGCAAGACCACGACCCTGTACGCGGCGCTCACCGAAATCCACAACGGGCGCGAGAAGATCATCACGATCGAGGACCCGGTCGAATACCAGCTGCCCGGCATCCTGCAGATTCCCGTCAACGAAAAGAAGGGCCTGACCTTCGCCAAGGGCCTGCGCTCGATCCTGCGCCACGACCCGGACAAGATCATGGTCGGCGAGATCCGCGACCGAGAGACCGCGGAAATCGCGGTGCAGTCGGCGCTGACCGGACACCTGGTGCTGACTACGGTCCACGCGAACAACGTGTTCGACGTGTTCGGGCGTTTCACCCACATGGGCATCGATCCGTATGCCTTCGTGTCGGCCCTGAACGGCATCTGGGCCCAGCGCCTCGTGCGCATGAACTGCCCGCACTGCGCGGTGCGGTACGACCCCGACGATGCCGAACTGGCGGCGGCGCGGCTCGAGCGGCTTGAGGTGGCCGACTATCTCTTCATGCACGGCAAGGGCTGCGGCGACTGCCGCGGCACCGGTTACAAGGGCCGCCGCTCGATCGCCGAGATCCTGACCCTGAACGACGAGATCCGCGAACTGATCGTCGACAAGCAGCCGATCCGCCGCATCAAGGCCGCGGCCCAGGCCAACGGCACGCGCAGCCTGCGCCTGGCCGCGCTGGATTTGGTGAAGCGCGGCGCCACCACCCTCGACGAAATCCGGAGGGTGACCCAGCATGCCTAGATTGCCGCTACGCTTGCCCGGACAGGCATTGCGCCTGGGCGTGGGCCACGACAGCCTGGCCCTGGTGCGCACCAGCCGCCTGTTCGGCGCGCGCCGCACGCTCCTTGGCGAGGTGCGCATCGACGGCCCCGAGCCGGAGAGCGTGGCGCGCGGCCTGCGCACGCTGTTCGAAGGTGTCGATGCCGCCGGCTGGCCCTTGAGTGTGGTGCTGGCCGACGAGCTGGCGCGCATCTGGCAGGTAGCTCCGCCGCCGCAGGCCGCCAGTCCCGCCGACCTCGAAGCCGCCGCCGCGATGCGGTTTACAAGCCTGTTCGGCAGCGCCACGGCCGGCTGGACCCTGGCCGCGGACTGGCGCGCCGACCAGCCGTTTCTCGCGGCCGCGCTGCCCGCGCCCTTGCTGGCCGCCGTCGTCGACGCCGCGCATGCGGCGCGCTGTCCGCTGATCGAGGTCGTGCCGCAGTTCGTGGCCGCGATGAACGGCTGGCGCAGGCTGCGCCGGCCCGGCGCCTGGTTCGGCCTGGTGCACGGCCAGGTGCTGACGCTGGCCGCCTACGAGGGACGGATGCTGGCCGCGCTGCGCACGGCGGTGCTGCCGCCCGGCGCCGACCGCGCCTGGCTGGACAATCACATTGCACGCGAGGCGCTACGCCTGGGATTGACGGTGCCCAGCCTGTTGCAACTGTGCGGGACCGCACCGCGCAGCTGGGCGGGCGAGGCGGACGGTCTGGCCTGCACCCTGTTCGAGGATGGCGCGGCAGGGGAGGCCGGTGCGCTGCGCCTGGCCTGCACGGGGAGCGCAGCGTGACGAATTTACGTAGACCTGTGCGTCTCGATTTTGCCCCTTCCAGCCTGCGCCGCACGCTGCTGCGCGCGCCCGTGACCGCCCGCGTGGCGGCGATCGCCGCGCTGACCCTCTGTGCCGTGGCCCTTGTGCAGGTGCTGGATTACCGCGAAGCGCGCGAAGAGGTCGATGCCCAGCTGGCGGCCTTGCAGGCCCGCGCCGCCGCACCAAGCGCGGCACCGAGCACGCCGCGCACGCCGGTCGGCGAACACGAAGCGCTGGCCGTGAACGCCGCGGTCGCGCAACTGAACCTGCCCTGGCGCGCGCTGCACGACGCGGTGCGCGCGGCGACGCCCCAAAACGTCGCGCTGCTGGCGCTGGAGCCGGACGCGAAGCGCCACGTGCTGCGCATCACGGCCGAGGCGAAGAGCAGCGACGACATGCTGGCCTATGTGAGCCTGCTCGAACGCGAGGAATGGTTCGCGTCCATCACCCTGGTGCGCCACGAGGTAGTGGAGCAAGACCCGAACCGGCCGCTGCGCTTCCAGCTCGACGCCGGATGGGAGGCGCCATGAGACTTGCCACGAGCGCACTGCGCCTGCGCCTGGCGCTGCGCTCCCTGAATCCAGTGACGATCGCCGCGCTGCTGCTGGCGCTGGCCGGCCTGCTGGCATTGGCCTGGGTGCTGCCGGCGCGCGAGGCGCTGGAGGCGGAGCGGCTGCGGGCACGGCGTGCTGCCGCGCTGCCGCCGCCCGTGGCGTCCGTGACACCGGTGGTGGTGGAAAGCGGCGCCTCTGAAAACCTGGCCGTGTTCCGCGCCGCCCTCGGGCGCCAGCGCGACGTCGAGCCGGCCTTGAAAACCCTGTTCGGGATTGCGGCGAAAAGCGGCCTGGTGCTGCGCCAGGGCGAGTACAAGCGCGGTGTCGACCGCAACGCGAAGCTGCATACGTACCAGATCAACCTGCCGGTGAAGGGCAGCTATGCCCAGGTCTGGCAGTTCGCCTTGCAGGCCCTGCGTGCGCTGCCCTATGCCTCGCTGGACGACGTCAGCTTCAAGCGCGACAACATCGCCGAGACGGGCCTGGAAGCGCGCCTGCGCCTGACCCTTTATCTCTCCGACGCACCGGGAGCGCCACGATGAAGCCGCGTCACATCGCCATGGGCGCGGCCCTGCTGTTCGCCGCCGGGCTGCTGGCCTTCGGCGACCGTACGCCAGAAACCGAGGTGGCGGAAGCGGTTGTACGTCCGCAGCCGGCGGCATCGCGCACGGCGCCATCCGGCAAGCCGGACGCCAAGCCGGAGCCGCCAATCGCGCGGCTGGTGCCGCGCGAGACGCTGATCGGCGACGGCAAGGACAACTTCAACGCCGGGGACAAGCCCCTGTTCGGGCGCCAGGACTGGACTCCACCGCCGCCTCCGCCGCCGAAACCGGCGCCGCCTCCGCCGCCGACCGCGCCGCCGCTGCCGTTCACCGTCATCGGCAAGTCGCTCGAGGAAGGCAAGTGGGAAGTCTACCTCGCGAGTGGCCAGAGCACGCACATCGCCCACGAAGGCGCCGTGCTGGAGGGGTCCTGGCGCATCGACCGCATCGCGCCGCCCCTGATGACCCTGACTTACCTGCCGCTGAACCAGATCCAGCAGCTCAACATTGGAGTATTCGAGTAATGGTTCGTTTCCGCATTCGTGCCATTCCTGCCTTCGCCGCCGTGCTGTGCAGCGCGGCGCTGCTGCAGGGCTGTACGGCGCAGCGCGCCTACCAGGAAGGCAATGCCCTCGTGGCCCAGCAACAGGTCGGCGCCGGCCTTGCGAAGTACCGCGAAGCGGTGGCGGCCGACCCGGGCAATGCGCTGTATCGCGCGGCACTGCTGCGTGCGCGCGACGCCACGGCGACGCGCCTGGTCGAGCAGGCCGAGCGCGAGCTGGCCGCCGGCCGCGTCGACGCCGCGCGCACTGCCTACCAGCAGGTGCTCGAAGTCGATCCGGCCAACGAGCGTGGCCGCGCCGGCATGCGCCAGATCGAGGCGGACCGCCGCCACAGCGCGCTGTTCGAGGCCGCGCGGCTCGATCTCGAGAAGAAGGATGTCGAGGCGGCGCGCCAGAAGCTGGGCGCGATCCTGAGCGAGCGCCCCGGCCACGAAGGCGCGCGCCAGCTGCTGGTCGAACTCGACGAAAAGGCGGCCGTGCCGGCAGCGTCATCGAGCGAGGCGACGCTGGCGGCGAGCTTCCGTAAGCCAATCAGCCTCGAGTTCCGCGACGCGCCGCTGCGCCAGGTCTTCGAGATCATCGCGCGCCACTCGGGCCTGAACTTCGTCTTCGACAAGGACGTGCGCTCGGACGGCCGCACCTCGATCTTCCTGAAGAACAGCACGGTGGAAGCGGCCGTGCACTTCCTGCTGGTGACCAACCAGCTCGAACGCCAGGTCATGGACGGCAACACCATCCTGATCTACCCGAACAGCGCCGCCAAGCTGAAGGAATACCAGGAGCTGACGGTCAAGACCTTCTATCTCGCCAACGCCGACGCGAAAAGCATCGCGAATACCTTCAAGACCATCCTGAAATCGCGCGACGTGGTGGTCGACGAGAAGCTGAACCTGGTGATCCTGCGCGACAGCCCGGAAGCGATCAAGCTGGCGACCCAGCTGGTGGCCTTGCAGGACGTGGCCGAGCCGGAAGTCATGCTCGACGTCGAGGTCCTGGAGATCAAGCGCAGCCGCATCATGGACCTGGGCGTGGCCTGGCCGCAGAGCCTGGGCTTCGCGCCGCTGATCGGCAGCAGCGGGGCGCCGATCTCGATCGACGAGCTGCGCGGCCTGAACAGCAGCGTGATCGGCGTGACCGGCGTGCGCGCCACCGTCAACGCCAACAAGACCGACTCGGATTCGAACACCCTGGCCAATCCGCGCATCCGTGTGCGCAACAAGGAAAAGGCCAAGGTCGTCATCGGCGACAAGGTCCCGAACATCACGACCAACGTCTCGCCCGCAACCACCGGCAGCTTCCTGTCGCAGTCGATCAACTATGTCGATGTGGGTCTTACGCTGAACGTCGAGCCGACCATTTACCTGAACAACGAAGTCGGGATCCGCATCTCGCTCGAAGTGAGCAACCTGGTCGACACGATCCAGACCGAGAACGCGGTGGCCTACCGCATCGGTACCCGTTCGGCGACCACCATGCTGCAATTGAAGGATGGCGAGAACCAGGTGCTGGCGGGCCTGATCAACAGCGAGGACCGCAGCAGCGGCAGCAAGGTGCCGGGCGTGGGCAACCTGCCGATCCTGGGCCGCCTGTTCGGCAGCACGCGCGACGCCGACGACAAGACCGAGATCGTGCTCTCGATCACGCCGCACCTGGTGCGTACGGTCCAGCGTCCGCCGGCCGGCGCCGCGGAATTCAGCGCCGGCACCGAATCGAGCTTCCGCCGCCGTCCGGATACGGCGGTGCGCCTGCCGACCGCGCAGCCGACAGCGCAGCCGGCCACGCGGCCCGCCGTGCCGGTGGCGCCGCCGCTGGGCCAGCCGGCGACACCCGCCGTGCCTTCGGTGACGGGCGCGCCGCTGTCGCAGCCGATCGGCACGGCGCCGGCGCCGTACACGGTGCCGCCCTCGGCGCAACCGGGCGTGCAGGTCACGCCGATCCCGACGCCGCCGGCCACGCCACCGGCCACGCAGCCGGTGCCGCCACCAGGCCCGTCGCCGCTGTTGGCGTCGCCAGCGGCGCGGCCGCCCGGACAATGAAGCAGCGCGGCTTCACCCTGATCGAGCTCCTCGTCACGCTCGCCATCCTGGCGCTGCTGGCGACGCTCGTGATCCCGGTCGGCCAGACCGTGGTCCAGCGCCGCGACGAAGCCGCCTTGCGCCAGTCGCTGCGCGAGATCCGCGCCGCGCTCGACGCCTATAAACGCGCCTCCGACGAAGGCCGCATCGCGAAGGCGGCGGGCGCCAGCGGCTACCCGGCCAGGCTGGAGCTGCTGGTGGAAGGGGCGCGCGACCTGCGCAGCCCGAAGGGCGCGAAGATCTTTTTCCTGCGCCGCCTGCCGCGCGACCCCTTCAATCCCGATCCGGCACTGAGCGAGGCCGAGACCTGGGGCAAGCGCAGCTATGCCAGCGAGGCCGAGGAGCCGAAGGAGGGCGACGACGTCTACGACGTGTATTCGACTTCGCCGCGCGTCTCCCTGAACGGCATTCCCTATCGGCGGTGGTGAGCATGCAAACCTTCAAACGTGGCTTTACGCTGATCGAACTGCTGGTAGTGCTGGCCATCGTCGCGCTGCTGCTCACGCTGGCCGTGCCGCGCTTCTTCCCGAGCGTGGACAAGACCAAAGAGACCATCCTGATGGATAACCTGCGCAGCACGCGCACGGTGATCGAGCAGTTCCATGCCGATACCGGCCGCTATCCGGACTCGCTGGAAAAGCTGGTCGAGAAAAAATACCTGGCGCGCCTGCCGGTGGACCCGATCCTGGAGTCGGATAGCGGCTGGGTCATCGTGCCGCCTGAAGACGAGGGCGTGCCGGGCGCGGTCTACGACCTGCATAGCGGCGCGCCGGGGAATGGCCGCGACGGCCGGCCCTACGCCGAATGGTGATGCACTCGGCTCGCCGCGAGGCCGGCTTCACCTATGTCGGGCTGGTCGTCTTCGTCGCGATCCTGGGGATGGTGGGCGCGGCCACCGTCAAGGTTGACGGCCTGCTGCGCCGCGCGGCCGCCGAACAGGAGCTGCTGGAAATCGGCGCCGCCTTCAGCGCGGCCCTGCGCAGCTATGCCGCGGCCACGCCCAGGGGGGCGACGCCGGTGCCGCCGACACTGCAGGACCTGCTGAAAGACCCGCGCTTTCCCGGCACCCGGCGCCACCTGCGCAAGATTTTCGTCGACCCGATCACGGGCGGCACGGAGTGGGGCATCGTCTACATGCGGGATCAGACCGGGGTGCTGGCCGTGTACAGCCTGTCGCAGGCAAAGCCGCTGAAGCTGGCGAACTTCGATGCGCGCTTCCCGCATTTCGAGAACAGGGAGCACCTGTCGGAGTGGAAGTTCACGGCGGGAGAAGGCATGCCGGCAAGCGCGGTCAATCAGGTTGCACAGCCTGTACCGATGCCGGCGCCGGTGCCGCCGGCTACGCCGCCCGCGCCGCCGCCGGAATCGCCGGCCGAGGCGCCGCCGGCGCAGGAGCCGGAACCGCAAGCAGAGCCGCAGCCGCAAGCGGAACCGGCCGCACCGGAAGAACCGGAAGAACCGCCGCCACCGCCTGCGCCGCCCGACACGGCCTCGGGAACCTGATTACTTGGCGCGGCGCTTGAAGTCGCGCGGGCGGAAGCCCAGCACGCCGAGCACGCCGAAATAGCTGATCCCACTGGCCGTGATGATGGCCAGCAGGGCGCCGGCGCGCATGAGCGGATGCGCACGCATGGCGATCCAGTCGAACTGGGCCTGGCCGAACCAGGCCACCGCGCCCATCACCGCGACGGCAATCACCAGCTTCAGGAAGAAGCCGCCCCACCCGGGTTCCGGCTGGTAGATCCGGCGCTTGCGCAGGCCGCTGTAGAGCAGGGCCGCGTTGAGGCAGGCGCCGACCCCGATCGACAGGGCCAGGCCGGCCACGCCCAGCAGCGGCACGAAGACCAGGTTCATCAGCTGCGTGGCGACCAGCACGCCCACGGCGATGCGCACCGGCGTGCGCACGTCCTGGCGTGCGAAGAAGGCCGGCGCCAGCGTCTTCACCAGAATGAAGCCGAGCAGGCCGGCGCTGTAGGCCATCAGGGGCAGCGACGACGCGACCACATCGGCGTTGTCGAAGGCGCCATAATGGAACAGGGTGGCGATCATCGGCTCGGCCAGGGTGGCCAGGCCCACCGCTGCCGGGATCGACAGCAGGAAGGTCAGGCGCAGGCCCCAGTCCAGCAGCGAGGAGTATTCGCGGGTGTCGCCTTCGGTGTTGGCTTTGGCCAGGCCGGGCAGCAGGATGGTCCCCAGGGCCACGCCGAGCAGGGCGGTCGGCAGTTCCATCAGCCGGTCCGCGTACTGCAGGGCCGAGACGGCGCCCGCCGCCAGGCCGGCCGCGATCGTGGTGTTGATCAGGAGGCTGATCTGGGCCGCCGCCACGGAGAAGACGGCCGGGCCCATCTTGGCCAGCATGCGGTGCACGCCGGCGTCGCGCAAGGCCCTCAGCGGATTGATCGACAGGCGCGGGAGCATGCCGATCCTCAAGAGCGAGGGCAGCTGGAGCGCCACCTGCAGCACGCCGCCGATGCACACGCCGACGGCCATCGCATAGATCGGCTGCGCGAACCAGTCGGCCATGACCACGGCCGCGAAGATGAAGGACAGGTTCAGCAGCACCGGGGTAATGGCGGGAATCTTGAACTGGCGCCAGGTGTTGAGCACGCCGCTGGAGAGGGCAACAAAGGCCATGCAGGCGATGTAGGGGAACATCATGCGCGTCATGACGACCGCCGCATCGAAGGCGGCCGGCTCGCGCTGCAGGCCGCCGCCGATCCAGTAGATCAGGACCGGGGCTGCGACGATGCCGGCGATGCTGGTCAGGACGGTCGCCCAGATCAGCACGGTCGCCACGTGGTCGACCAGGGTCTTGGTGGCCTCCTGGCCGTGCTTCGTCTTGTACTCGGTAATGATCGGCACGAAGGCCTGCGAGAAGGCGCCTTCCGCGAACAGGCGGCGCAGCAGGTTCGGCAGGCGGAAGGCGATATTGAAGGCGTCGGTGAAGTTCGAGGCGCCGAAGGCGGTCGCGAACAGGCTTTCGCGCAACAGGCCCGTCACGCGGGACACCATGGT